>ERZ1048686.403-NODE-403-length-43217-cov-33.348177_pt1 | contig 43217 bp, 36 predicted proteins | sample MGYA00383099_ERZ1048686 | MGnify/ENA primary metagenome ERZ1048686 (study PRJEB29581, sample SAMEA5548369) | metagenome | biome: marine; feature: coastal; material: water | depth 25 m | study: Short-term variability in the microbial, nano- and picoplankton... | reverse complement strand
ACCCCCGACACGCGGATTATGATTCCGCTGCTCTAACCACCTGAGCTACTCCGCCGATGGAGGTCCATTATGCGCATTCTTGTAGCACGTCAAGATGAATGTATTTCAAAAGTTTTAGCAACTTTGCCAATGCTTTTGGATCCCGAAACACGCTTTCTCTTCGTGCAGTATACCCAAGTTCGTCCAATATTTTATCCACTTCCACGCCAGTTGTCTCGTTCATGGTTAACTTGGCGTTCTGTGTCTTACGTCACCACAAAATATTTTACTTTTTGGAAAGTCCCATAAATTAAATGCACATTGATCTGCGCTGTTCAAAGCCAAACTCAATTAGGCGCCAAAGTCTAATGGGATTGTTTTCGCGGGTTACCGGTTTGACCGTTGTAATATGATATCACGCTCACTGATAGGTTTTACCTTTCTACGAAACTTTCCATTGCGAAATAAAACCTTGCCCGTCGGCCATGTTAAGCCGCGTTGGGAAGAAAAGTTATACGTACCGTAAGATGAAATACCAGTGCCAGCACTACTACTGAAGCCGTACAGCTAGGTATTTAGCCGATTGCAGCCGCTTTGACATCGGCATCGATGAAAGGCAGATATTGTTCAAAGTTATCGGCAAACATTTTGACCAGCTTACTTGCTTGGGCATCGTAAGCCTCTTTGTCATTCCAAGTAGATCTTGGATCAAGAAGGCCTGCATCAACGTTTGGCACAGTGACAGGCACTTCGAAGCCAAAGGATGGATCCTTTCGGAACGTGGACTCGTTGAGAGAGCCGTTCAAGGCAGCGGTGAGCAGTGCACGTGTAGCCTTGATCGGCATCCGGCTGCCAACTCCAAAAGTACCACCGGTCCAGCCGGTATTGACTAGCCAGCAGCTGGTACCATGTTCGGCGATTTTCTGGCGTAGTAGAGATCCATAGACTTCGGGCCTACGTGGCATGAAAGGAGCGCCAAAACAGGTTGAAAATGCTGGCATGGGTTCAGTTACACCGCGTTCTGTTCCAGCCATTTTGGCTGTGAAGCCAGACAAAAAGTGATACTCGGCTTGTGCTGGCGTCAGGCGGGCGATTGGAGGTAAAACGCCGAAAGCATCACAGGTGAGCATTATGACATTTTTAGGGTGACCGCCCAAAGCGTTATGTGAAGCATTTGGGATGTAGCTGAGCGGATATGCGCACCGCATATTTTCGGTTAGGCTTTTATCTTCAAAATCGAGTTCTTTTGTCTCTTTATCGAACACCATGTTTTCAATCACGGTGCCGAACATGCCGGTTGTGGCAAAAATTTCTGGTTCTGCTTCGGGATTTAGACCGATTGTTTTGGCATAGCAGCCTCCTTCGAAGTTGAACGTGCCTCGATCTGACCATCCATGCTCGTCATCTCCGATAAGAATACGGTTCGGGTCAGCGGAAAGCGTCGTTTTCCCCGTACCGCTCAAGCCAAAAAAAACTGCTGCGTCAACTGGATTTCCATTGGCGTGATTGGCAGAACAGTGCATCGGCATGATGCCCTTTTCGGGTAGCAAGTAATTTAGCACACCGAACACGGATTTTTTGTTTTCACCAGCGTATTCGGTGTTGGCAATCAGGATCATTTTTTTATCGTAGTTGATCGCAATCACGGTTTGCGAGCGACACTTGTGCCGAGCGGGATCAGCCTTAAAGCTAGGACAGTTAATAATTGTAAAATCGGAGACAAAACTGTCCAGTTCGCTGCGGTCAGGGCGGCGGAGCAAATGGCGAATAAACAGGTTGTGCCAAGCCAACTCGTTAATCACCCGAACGTTCAGTGCTAGAGCTGGATCTGCCCCTGCAGTCAAATCTTGGACGTAATAATCGCGTCCTTTCATGTGTTCCAACATATCGGCATGCAGCCGATCGAATGCATCGGGCTCCATCGATGGGTTGTTTTCCCACCATATGGTTTTTTCGGTGGCTGTCGTCCGCACGGTGAATTTGTCTTTTGGTGATCGGCCGGTAAACTCGCCAGTACTTACTAAAAACGCGCCACCGTTGCCGAGTGTGCCTTCGCCGTTTTTAAGCGCGACCTCTACAAGTGCAGGTTCTGCCAGGTTGTAATAGACACTTCCCAGTCCTTGGATGCCATGATCTTCAAGGCGAAACTTTGGGTTTACACGTCCAAACGTCATATTAAAACTCCTGTTGCCGCCATTGGTCTTGCCGACGATCTAGGTTTGAGAAGAAGTGTAAAATTTTCTCTAATCAGTTAGACCACAACACCTTCGTTGCGCTGATAACATGACCAATAGTTGAAATGACAGGACGTATTCACGTAGTTAGCGCAACCACTTACAGGTTAGCGCAACCAAATCCTGCATAGGGCAAGTTTCATCAGAGTAAACGCAGGATAGTGAGGTAAATTTAACATAAATTTGCAAAAAAAGTGTCAAATATGTTTAGTTTGTATATCGAATCGCACTTTTGGATTGATTGAGAGGCCTCGATTTGGCCATAATCTGTCGAATTAATTAATTGCCCTGCTGCAAAAGGAACCGGCCAATGTCGAAAATCGCCCTAGTGGACGACGACAGGAATATCCTGACTTCGGTATCTATCACCCTTGAGGCAGAGGGATTCGAAGTAGAAACTTACAATGATGGCCAACAGGCATTGGATGCTTTTAACAAAAAACTTCCAGATATGGCTGTGCTTGATATCAAGATGCCCCGTATGGACGGCATGGATCTGTTGCAACGTCTACGCCAGAAAACTTCCATGCCAGTTATCTTTTTGACGTCCAAGGATGATGAGATTGATGAGGTTTTGGGCTTACGCATGGGGGCAGACGATTATGTCAAGAAACCCTTCTCACAACGTCTGCTTGTTGAGCGCATTCGGGCGCTTCTAAGACGGCAGGAAGCTGTTGATGGTGATATCGTAGGTGAAACTGAGGAAACTAAGGTGCTTAGCCGCGGTGACTTGGTTATGGACCCATTGCGCCACTCTGTAAGCTGGCGAGGCAATGACGTCACTTTGACGGTAACAGAATTTTTGCTTCTGCAAGCATTGGCGCAGCGTCCAGGGTTCGTTAAAAGTCGGGATCAACTGATGGACGTAGCTTATGACGACCAAGTCTACGTCGATGATCGAACAATCGACAGCCACATCAAACGGCTAAGAAAGAAAATGCGTTCAGCCGACGAGGAGTTCTCGGCGATTGAGACCCTTTACGGCATCGGCTATAGGTATAACGAAGAGTAAGAAAGGTAGCCGGAAGGATTTAAGGCGAGACATGGTTCATGGGCGGGACGGAGACGTTGTATTAGGCGATGATTGGGTTGCGCCGGAAGCCAATGTCGGTAAGGAATTGCGCGAGCGTCGCGAGCGCCGGAGACTGCTTCCACTATTAAAGTCCCCACTGACGCGTAAAATTATAACCTTCAATCTAATTGGACTTCTGATTATCGTTACGGGTTTTTTCTACTTGACCTCTGCGCGTACCAGTTTTGAAGCTCAACGGATTACCGGACTGACGACAGAAGCACAGCTAATTGCAGGCGCATTCGAGGCGCAGATACCTGCCGGAGCGCCGGTCAATTTGGTAACCGGTGATGGAATTGATGTCGAAGGCACACTCAGTAAGCTCCCAGTAAGAAATGGTACTCAGGTAATTGTTTTTGATACTGCTATGGTGGCAGTTGCGGTCAAAGTCGGACGCTTAAGAGAGGCTGCTGTAGAGCGGCCTCAAGGTACGCCGCTGACATCGGGCCTCAGAAGGATATCGGGCCTTTTCCGAAGCGATATCGTAGGTGTCTCCAATCAGAGAAGAAGTGTAAGAGATCAGGCTGCCAAAATGTCGGCTGAGGCAACAACGGGACAGATAGTGCTCAAGAAATTGAGTGGTCCGATGGGTGCTGAGGTCTTCGCAGTTGCTGTTCCAATTGAGCAAAACGGGCGTTCCGTTGGAGCTGTTGTACTCACCAGTACTGCACCCGTTGTGGATCAAATGATGCGCTCTGAGCGAGAGCACCTGTTGCAGTTTTTCTTGATCGCGATTGTGGTTTCTGTTGGCTTATCCATCCTGCTGGCCTCGACAATTTCAAACCCGTTATCTGATTTAACGGCTGCGGCTGAAATAGGTAGTGACACTGATCCGCGAAACGTGGATCCCCGACGGGCGCGTATTCCTGATCTGTCCGCCCGCCCAGACGAGATTGGGCGTTTATCCAGTGCCTTTCGTGACATGGTAGCGGCGCTATATGATCGCATCGATAGCAACGGACAGTTTGCGGCTGATGTCGCGCACGAAATAAAGAATCCTTTGGCTTCCTTGAGATCTGCAGTCGGCAGTTTACGGATTGTTAGGAAAGACGAACATCGCTTCAAGTTGCTGGACGTTATCGAACACGATGTACGCCGTTTGGATCGTCTTGTCAGTGACATCTCAAACGCTTCACGCCTAGACAGTGATTTAGTGAAGGAAGAAGAAGCACAATTCAATTTGCTCGAAATGATTAGGAATCTGTCTCTGTACTTGGGTGAGGATGCGCGGGAGAACGGGATCGATTTTGTAACAGATTTGCCAGATACGTCAGTTGAGATCAACGGGCTAGAGGCGCGTCTGGCGCAGGTTTTTGTCAACTTGATTACAAATGCAATCAGCTTTTGTGAGAATGGCGATGCTATCCGGGTTTGGGCGCGAAAGCGCGAAAACCGTGTGCTAGTGGTGGTTGAAGATACTGGACCCGGTATACCGGAGCAGGGGCTGAACAAAATTTTCAACCGTTTTTATTCGCATCGCCCAGAGAGTGAATTTGGAAATAATTCAGGTCTTGGCCTCGCCATTTCTAAACAGATTGTGGAAGCGCATGGTGGCGTGATCTGGGCTGAGAATATCCGACCAACTGAGTCCGACGTAACGACAGATCCCTTGGGTGCTCGATTCGTTGTTGGCTTGCCCTTGTGAGCCCTTGGAGGGTTTGAATGGGAGAATTCAGTGATGATGATTCTCCTGATCCACAGAAAGGGTTGCTGCTCCATGCCAGTTGTGTGAGTTTTGACGGGCGTGCTGTTTTGATTACAGGTGTATCAGGCTGTGGAAAGTCTGGACTTGCGCTGCAGCTCATGGCTTTGGGTGCAAGTTTGGTTTCCGATGACCAGACGGAAATTGCCCTGCGAGACGACTTCTTGATTGCACGCGCACCCGTTGCAATTCGAGGTATAATCGAAGCTCGCGGTTTGGGTATTTTGAACGCCGAAACAGTGGAGCAGGCTAGAGTAGTATTAATGATCGACATGGACAGGAGTGAAAAAAACCGGTTGCCACCTGCACGTACTACGATCCTTTTGGGGCATTCTGTGGCGTTACTTTGGCAAGTGGAAGCGCCTCACTTTGCATCCGCAGTACTGCAATTACTGCGTTTCGGGAGATATGCCTAAACGATGTCTCAAGAAGATATCATCTCTAAGAATCAGGTGGTTCTGATTACGGGTCCGTCTGGAGCTGGCCGGTCCACAGCTATACATGCATTGGAAGACTCAGGTTACCAGACTATTGATAATCTTCCTATTGGCTTGGTGGAGCGGCTTTTTTCTGGGCTGCCACTGGACCGTCCGATCGCGGTTGGGCTGGACGCACGTAATCGAGATTTTTCAGCAAGCGCTTTCTTGGATGTGCTGAATATATTGGACCGACTTCTCGAGATGACACCGAAACTGTTGTACCTCGACTGCCGGATAGAAGTGTTGGAGCGACGGTACAATGAAACGGGCCGTCGTCATCCGATGGCACCTGATGAAAGCCCTCGGGAAGGAATAAGACGTGATCTTGAGATGCTGGACGTAGTGCGAGCTCGAGCAGATTTATTGATCGACACGTCGTCACTTAGCCCACACGACTTGCGTGCGATCATAAATAGACGGTTTGTTTTCGAAATTCAAAAATCAATGTCAATAACGATACAATCTTTCGCTTATAAGCGAGCGATGCCTGAGGGTGTGCATTTAGTTTTTGATTGTCGGTTTTTGCAAAACCCTCACTGGGTGGCAGGTTTACGGCCATTGAATGGAACCAAAGCAGCCGTTGGTGAATATATCTCGAGAGATGAGAGCTACCCAGCTTTTATGGCAAAGCTAGAGATTATGCTGGATCTTTTGCTTCCGGCTTATGCGTCTGAGGGACGAAGCAATCTCGTGATTGCATTTGGCTGCACCGGCGGGAAACACCGGTCTGTTTTTGTTGCAGAAAGTCTTGCCAAATCTCTTGCATATCGGGGCTTGCAGGTGTCAATAAGGCACTGTGAGCTTAATAGATTTGCGATCTTGCCTGCGAGAACCTCGGATGGCAGCGCAGGCGGAGATAAATTGGCGTGATCGGAATAGTGATCGTAGCACATGGGGGGCTGGCTAGCGAATATTTGTCGGCAATGGAACATGTCGTTGGATTACAAAACGGTGTTCGCGCAATTACCATTGAAGCGGACCATAATCGTCCCCAAAAGCAATTGGAAATTTGTGCTGCTGCAGACGAGGTTGATCAGGGTCAAGGTGTTGTTGTGGTGACTGATATGTTTGGTGGCTCACCGTCGAACCTGAGCCTGAGGGCCTGTACGCCAGACAACAGGCGGATTGTTTATGGTGCTAATCTGCCTATGCTGATCAAACTTGCCAAAAGCCGACACATGCCAGTAGCCGATGCCGTCCGGGCGTCACTGGAAGCGGGACGGAAATATATTGATAGTCAAAATGTGAATACAGACGGTTAAAAACCAGATATGATATCCCGTAGCCTTAAGATTATAAACGAAAAAGGCCTGCATGCGCGTGCATCAGCCAAGCTCGTTGAATTAGTTGAGAGTTTTGATGCCTCCGCAAAGATTACAAAGGACGGGTTGAGTGCAGGCGGTGACAGTATTATGGGACTCTTGATGTTGGCCGCGTCGAGGGGAACTATGATAGAAGTTCAGACCAGTGGTGCGGATGCAGCTGTCCTAGCAGATGCGATTGAGTCTCTGGTTGCTGACAAATTTGGGGAAGGCTTCTGACGATTGACCGGCGTTGGAGCGGAAAGAAAGAATTGGTGGAAACTTTGCCAAAGTTGCGTATAGCGGCCGGAAAGAAAAGAGACGAAGGCCAGACTTACGATCGGCGTACTCTTACCTATGCAAACTCGTTTGATGACTGGTGGACGTCATTTGCCATTCGCGCCATTGAGTGGCTCACTGGTAAACTAACAATTCTGCGCATGGTCAGCAAATTCGAACGTGGTAATGCAGAGTACCGTGGACAGAAGTTCTGGCGCGGCGCACTAAACACCATGGGTATCGAGTTGCAGACGCCACAGGAACAGCTTGCCAATATCCCAAAAGAGGGACCCGTGGTTGTCGTTGCGAACCATCCGCATGGAATGGTTGACGGTATGATTTTCGCGGATCTGATAGGACGTGTACGCCAAGATTACCGTATTTTGACCCGTTCTGTTCTGACTGGGTTAGATGAGGCCGCAACTTCCTTCATGATCCCGGTTCCATTTCCCCATGATCCAGAAGCCCAACGCAAAATGGTTGAAATGCGTGCGAAAACAATGGCGCATCTCGCTGATGGAGGAGTGGTAGCTCTATTCCCCTCGGGGGTTGTTATGTCGTCCAACAGCTGGTGGGGACCCGCTATCGAGCAGGAATGGAATGTTTTTACTGCTAAGATGATCCGAAAGTCAGGTGCTAAAGTTGTTCCTCTGTTTTTCCGAGGGCGAAATTCACGTGCCTACCAAATTGCCTGCCAGATATCGCCAATTCTCCGACAGGGACTGCTTCTGCATGAGATTGTTCGATCATGTAACAAGCCACAGTCTCCAGTTGTTGGTAAACCGCTTACGGACGAGCAACTTGAACCGTTAGCACGCGATCCGCGTGGCTTTTTGACCTGGCTCAGAGAGCATACACTTTCATTGGGCAATCAGCCCTAATCTTTTTCAATATTTTCTTTCAACCTTTACGCCACCTAAAGACTGGTAACAGGACAGCAAAGCCACAAATTTGACGGTGTTGGTGCAAGGCGGCAAGCTCAAGAATTGGTCGTCCGGCAAAATTACTTAGCTACTCCGCGCAAAATGAAATTTAACTGGAAGAAACGCCGCCTCGATTTCGGAATATTCTGCTAAAACCAATCCTCGTCTATTTAGCGAGTTAAAACTGATCTGCAGAGCGATCTTATTTATTTTTGGCTGAAAGTGTCAAAAAATCAACCCAAACAGCTAGAATTGAAATAGCAGTTTGCTCCCTTGCGTCGAAATATTATTTGAATGTCAAGATCCACCCAGACCGTTCTCAACACGGCTTGAAACATTTTCTTAGCGCGTTGGAACCGGCGTATCGCCACGATAGTCATAAAATCCGCGTTTGGTCTTACGCCCAAGCCAACCTGCCTCGACATATTTAGTGAGAAGGGGGCAAGGTCGGTATTTAGTATCAGCCAACCCGTCGTGTAGTACGTGCATAATCGCCAAGCATGTATCTAAACCAATAAAGTCGCCCAGTTCCAGTGGACCCATTGGGTGGTTTGCTCCAAGCTTCATGGCATTATCGATGGAAGCAACATTGCCCACGCCCTCGTAAAGCGCATAGCAAGCCTCATTGATCATTGGTATTAGGATGCGGTTGACTATGAAGGCTGGGTAATCTTCGGCACTGGCGGCAGTTTTTCCAAGACGATCTACAATATGGTGACAGGTCTTGTAGGTTTCCTCGTCAGTAGCAATCCCGCGGATAAGTTCTACTAACTTCATTAGTGGAACTGGATTCATGAAATGGAAACCCATGAACCGTTCAGGTCGATCGGTTCGCGACGCAAGTCGGGTAATAGAAATTGAGGAAGTGTTGGTGGTTAGGATTGTGTCAGGTTTAAGGTGTGGAAGCAGTGTGTCGAAGATCTGGTGTTTGACTTCCTCACGCTCTGTTGCGGCTTCAATAATCAGGTCCGTTTTACCAAGGTCAGGCAGACTTAAGGTTGTCTCAATTCGTTTCATCGCGGCGGCCTGACTATCCGCCGATAAAATATTGCGACTTACCTGCCGTTCAATATTCTTATCAATTTTAATCACGGCGGTATCGAGGGCGTCCTGGCTAACGTCATTGAGTAGAACATCATACCCGGCGAGGGCCAATACATGAGCGATGCCGTTACCCATTTGGCCTGCACCCACGACACCGACTGTGTTGATTTTCATGGTATAGAACCTTTTTTATCGTCGCAGTGACAATACGCGCCTGTACTGGGCGGCTGCAAGGCCTCGTTGCTTCGAAAATGACAGTGCGACGAATACATTGTAGTCTTTTCACAAGGACGCGATATAACTCTCTCACCCGAGAATATGTCGTCTAGTTTTAATTTAATTAAGGACGATTAGATTTTTGATGATGTAAGGCTGTATAATTACGCTACGCACTTCTTGTTTTGTCATTCGTTTGAAAGAAATCTCCGCGAATTTTGTGGATACTCGACTTCAGACACTGTCAATCTTCGCGCCTCGCGGAACTTGGGAAGGTAATTATAGTATTTGTGGCGGCCTTCTTTTGGGTAAAAAATTTGCAATACACTCTGCTCAAAAAATTTAAAAAGCTGGCCGAACATCACGAGTTTGCATCACGTTTTCACAGCGATGGTAATTTTTGTCAAATGTTATGCTACTTAATTATCCATAAATTTTTAAGAGCCTGTCCAGCTAAGTAAACTCGTAATTTTTTATCTCCAACGCGCTCGACCTGCCAGCAACGTTGACCACCATCCCATTTCTCGCACCAATGATCCTTTTTGACGTACCATGAACTCTGGTATTCTTCTTTATTCCAAAGCCCTGAGATCGAGCCTCTCTTTTTTCGTCCGTTATACTTGCTGTACGCTTGCACCCATGGCGTTTTATTATCAGAATTTGCTATTCCTGAAACCTGGCTGCCGGGTAATGTCGCCAGGAGGTCTTTTTGGCTCATAAATTGTTGTGCCTGAGCAGAATAAGTACTGAATGAAACAATACCCACTGTTAAAAGGGTGTAGAACGACATCGTTTTAAAAGATTTTGACAGCATTTAACCACTTCCATTTTCCAATTGCTCCAAGCAGGGTGTTTACGAGCAAGCCGTAATCCCAAAAAACAAGAAAATAGTATCGATTTGATACCGTCAAGGGGAAATTGACGGGTAAGCGCGATCTGTTTTGGGTGCAGAGAAAAGGACCCGCGGCACGGCAGGTCCATTCCTCTTTCAAATGCCGTTCTTTCACTCAGAGTTAGTCTAGTTTCGCGGTAAGTTCCGGTACTGCCTGAAACAGGTCTGTGACCAAACCAAAATCGGCAACCTGAAAGATTGGTGCTTCTTCGTCTTTGTTGATAGCCACAATAATTTTTGAGTCCTTCATGCCTGCTAGGTGCTGGATAGCACCGGAAATTCCCACCGCGACATAGAGATCTGGCGCGACTACTTTTCCGGTCTGACCTACTTGCCAATCGTTTGGAGCATAGCCTGAGTCCACCGCTGCACGACTTGCACCAACGGCGGCACCAAATTTGTCTGCCAAAGCCTCTATTAAAGCAAAATCTTCCTCTGAACCAACTCCGCGACCACCAGACACTACGATGCCAGCGGAAGTCAATTCTGGACGATCGCTTTCGGCGACCTTATCCTCGATCCATGAAGAAAGATCTGGGGCGACGGTGGTTGGCATAGTTTCAACCGATGCCGTCCCACCTTCACCCGCAGCCTCAAATGTTGATGTGCGGAAGGTGATGACCTTTTTATCGTCGGTAGACCGTACTGTTTGCATTGCGTTGCCAGCATATATCGGCCGTTCAAATGTGTTAACGTCAACAACAGAAGTAACGTCTGAAATGATCATGGCGTCCAGTAGAGCTGCGACGCGGGGCATAACGTTTTTGGCGTCAGTTGTAGCGGGGGCAACAATGTGTTCGTAATCACCAGCCAGCGATACCACCAACGCAGCAGTAGATTCTGCAAGACGATGGCCCAAGGACTCATCCTCGACAACGATCACCTTGGCAACACCTTCAATCTTCGCTGCTGCTTCTCCAGCCGCGGCGGCGGACCCGCCGGCGGCCAGAACCGTGATGTCGCCTAGTTCTCTTGCTGCCGCAACAGCTTTAGCGGTGGCGTCCCACGCTAATTCACCATTATTGACTTCTGCCAAAAGAAGAACAGCCATTATACAGCTCCCGCATCTTTGAGTTTCTCTACTAAATCATCGACCGAGTTGACGATAATTCCTGCGGCCCGTTCAGCCGGTTCCTCTGTTTTGATTATTTCTAGGCGAGGCGTAACGCTTACGCCATAATCCTCCGCAGTTTTTTCGTCGAGCGGCTTGCGCTTAGCCTTCATGATGTTGGGCAAAGAGGCATAGCGTGGTTCATTGAGGCGTAGATCGACGGTAATAATCGATGGCATTGCCACTTTTATGGTCTGGAGACCACCGTCAACTTCGCGGGTGACAATCGCGTGGTCGCCGTCAATGTCCAATTCAGAGGCAAAAGTGCCCTGAGACCAACCTAGGAGCGCCGATAGCATCTGCCCAGTGGCGTTCATATCATTATCGATAGCCTGCTTTCCGGCTAAGACGATTCCCGGTTGTTCATCTTCGACAATCTTGGCAAGAATTTTGGCAACTGTAAGCGGTTCAATATCGGTGTGTACGTCTTCTGTTGCAACGACGAGTATTGCGCGATCTGCTCCCATGGCAAGCGCGGTACGGAGGGTTTCTTGTGACTGTTTTACACCGATCGATACGGCAACAATCTCATCTGCTTTGCCAGCTTCTTTGAGTCGAATGGCCTCTTCGACTGCAATTTCGTCAAATGGGTTCATTGACATTTTTACATTGGCTAGATCGACGCCGCTTCCGTCTGCTTTCACACGGACTTTTACGTTATAGTCAATCACGCGCTTTACAGGTACCAAGACCTTCATGGGCGGTAGTCTCCTTTGGTATAGTTAAGCCTAAGTACGGCTCATATGTATGTCCTGACTGTGTTAATATAGGCTTGTGTGTTGGCAAAATAGGGTAAAATCGTCACGTTTGCATGCAACGACGTCGCGTTCTTGAGTTTCACGTTACGTCTACTAGGTAATGTGGCGAGGCGGAAGGAACTTGATGCTCTGTTGTGTCGCGAGCAACTTCTGCAATCCTCTTTTCATGATGCGTGCCTCGTTTTATCGATTCGCCCCCGGAACCCAAAGCACGTCATTGGCACCGCCATCATTGGCGACACGTGCTGCAACAAAAAACCAGTCGCTAAGCCGGTTAAGAAACGTCAGGGCATGCTTGTTAATGTCCGTAGAATGCGACAATTCCACAACCAAGCGCTCGGCCCGACGTGAGACAGTACGACAAACATGCAGTTGGGAAGCTAATGCGGAGCCTCCCGGTAAAATGAAGCTACGCAGCGGCTCCATAACGTGGTTCATTGCGTCGATTTCGGTTTCCAGTCGTTCTGTTTGCGAAGCTATCATGCGTAAAGGCGGATACTCCGCTGTTGCATCATTATTTAAGTCAGGTCGACACAGATCTGCACCAAGATCAAAAAGATCATTTTGAATGGCTGCGAGTTGGTCGTCAATGCTGCCTGATGCGTGTAACCGAGCTACACCAAGTGTAGCGTTCAGTTCATCCGAGGTTCCATACGCCGAAACGCGCAGATCAAATTTTGGAACTCTCTCGCCATTGCCTAATGCGGTTGAGCCTTTATCACCGGTCCGAGTGTATATCTTGTTTAGAACTACCACTTTCAACTACCTCCACGCAGCCAGACAAAGAGTAAGATGAATATGACAGCAATGAACTGTGCCACAATGCGCAGACGCATAATTTTGTTACCATACTTGCGGTTAAACTCGCCACCTCGTGCAAAACCGCCTACTCCAACCATCAAAATGGCCAAAACAGCTAGAGCGGCAATTGCCGCCACCCAAAATAACGGATCGTTAGCCATGATTCTGCTCCCGGAACATGCAATGGGGCAGGTGTAGACGTTCAGGAATGAAAACTGAACCTTATTATATGTGACATCATATCACCCTTTTGCTATTAACCAATCAAGCCACACAGTTGGCAGAAGGCGTCGAAGGTAGCCCATCACGTATGCTGGTGCAGTGACATAATATCGTGCTCGCGGCCGGGTAGCTGTCGCAGCTTTTAGCAGCTTTGAACTGACGGCCGATGCTGGAAGTTCAAATGCATCTGGGCTGCTTTCGGTTTCATCAAACCGTTCAACCAAAGTGGCACGGTAGTTTGCTGCGAAATGAGAGTTCTCCCAATCGATCCACTTAAAGAATTGAGCAGCGTTGTTGCGGCGTAATGCAGATGTAATTGGCCCGGGTTCGATAAGGCAAGTATAGATTTGGGTATCGCGTAATTCGATCCGAAGGCAGTCGGCCCAACCTTCTAGTGCGTATTTTGTGGCCACGTAGGCGCCCCGATAGCGCATTGGAACGTACCCGAGGACAGAGGAGCAAAGTATAATCCGGCCATAGCCCTGATCGCGCATAATGGGAACGACGCGTCTTGTCAGGTCGTGCCAACCGATCAGGTTGCTTTCCATGAGGTCGCGAAGTCCGTCAGTTGGAATATCTTCAATTGCACCGGGTAAACCACGTGCACCGTTGTTGAAGAGGGCATCTATACAGCCTTCCGTTGCAGATAGAACTTCGCCAAGGCCAGTTTCGATGGATTTTACATCGCAATAATCAATACGTGGGCTTTCAAAGCCTTCCCTTACCATGAGATTACAGTCTTCTTGCTTGCGGCAAGACGCAAAAACTCGCCATCCGGCCGCGCGCATGGTCTTGGCTGCGTCATAGCCAATACCAGTTGAGCATCCAGTGATCAAAATAGACTTCTCCACGGTCGCCACCTTGTTCTGTCAATCGTTATAAAGACCACAGAGTATGCGTTGCGTTGAAGAGCGCAACTAGTTTTGACACAGATCAGCGGTCGAGTTCAGATGTGTGCAACAAACCCGAGAAGGTCCAGCCGATGTGACCTGTGGCGACCACCTGAATTTCTGCCCAACCACTGTCGGACACGCGCAGCACAATTACTTGCTGATCTCTCACTAATGTTGCCAACACCGCGTGGTTTGTACCGGGACCGTCTCGCATGTTCACTCGGTCACCTTTCACAAGTTGCAAATCCCGTGACGTGGCAACGGAATTCTCTTCTTTAGGTGCCTGCGAGGTAGGAATTTTTAACTCAACTTCAGCATTTCGTAACGTAAAATTCGGCTGGGTAAGGGAGGGAACCTGCGTGAGGTTTGGCTGGAGTGAGTTCAGGTCTTGTGAAAGCAAGTCTGGTTTGGTGGTGGGCAGCCGTCGCGTTGGTACGCTATCGGCAACCCGCTCGCTAGCCAAAGTCATTGATCCGGATGTGTTCTTTGCTCGTCGTATGGACTGATTGGAGGTTTTTCGGATAGTTTCTTTTGGAGGTTCTTCCTCTATGTCAAAATTTTCACGGATTCTTGGTTTAAACTCAGCTCCGCCACTGAGTTCATAAAAGCCCCAGCCGAGAAAAACGAAACTTACAAACACGAAGCGAGACACCAATTAACCCCGAATATGTTGATCCCATGAAATGATAAAAGGATCCTGAAAAGTGATAAGGTATCATCGTGTCAAGATTCGGCACAGGGAAATTTTTCGCGCCATAATCCAATGCATCTGCTTTACGACTTTGAAGGCAGTCGGTATCACCGGCATATGACTGAATTGATTGATGACGAAGACCTGCCATTGCCCGAGATTACGGAACCCTTGCGCCGTGCGATTGGTGAGCGGTACCTTACTTATGCACTCAGCACGATCATGCACCGGGCTTTGCCCGACGCGCGCGATGGTTTGAAGCCTGTACATCGTCGAATTCTCTATGCGATGAGCCGCCTTAAGCTAGTGTCAAATGGAAAATTTCTAAAATCAGCTAAGATTTCCGGTGACACGATGGGCGACTTTCATCCCCATGGTGACGCAGCGATTTACGATGCGATGGCGCGTTTGGCGCAAGACTTTAACGTCCGTTACCCATTGGTCGACGGTCAGGGCAACTTCGGAAACATAGATGGCGATAATCCGGCAGCCAGCCGTTACACGGAAGCGAGGATGACCTTTGTCGCCGAAGCTTTGCTGAACGGATTGGATGAGAATGCTGTTGATTTTCGCGACAACTATGATGGTCGTATCACTGAGCCGGTGGTCCTGCCGGCGGAGTTTCCAAATCTCTTGGGCAACGGTGCCAGTGGGATAGCCGTGGGTATGGCAACCAACATTCCGCCGCATAATATAGCGGAGTTGTGTGACGCTTGCCTGCATATGATCAAAACGCCTGACGTCCGTGATGATACGTTGCTTAACTACGTTCCGGGGCCGGATTTTCCAACAGGTGGGGTCATTGTTGAGCCACGCGAAAATGTTGCGCTGGCCTATCGCACGGGGCGGGGATCTCTAAGGTTACGGGCTAAGTGGTTGCAGGAAGAAATGCCGCGAGGACAATGGCAGATTGTCGTCACAGAAATCCCATATCAGGTTCAAAAGTCAAAATTAATCGAAAAGCTTGCAGAACTGATCCAGACCAAGAAAGTGCCGATACTGGCTGATGTGCGGGATGAAAGTACCGACGACATTCGGCTGATCCTCGAGCCACGCTCCAAGAACATCGACCCTGAATTGCTGATGGGTGTGTTGTTTCGAAACTCTGATCTCGAAGTACGTTTTTCGATGAACATGAATGTGTTGATTGACGGGGTGACGCCCAAGGTCTGCTCAATGAAAGAAATCTTGCGGGCCTTCCTTGATTTTCGTCGCGAAGTGCTGATCCGGCGCTCAGCGCATCGGATGGAAAAGATTGACCATCGGCTGGAGGTGCTTGAGGGTTTCATAATCGCCTTTCTTAATCTTGACCGGGTAATAGATATCATTCGATATGATGATGCTCCTAAGCAAGCACTGATGGCTGAGATTTGGGGCCTTGGACATGTCAGGGCTGCGTCGGAACGTGACTATGTCTCGCCTTTGCCGAACGAAGGCGAAGGCGAGTTAAGTGAGGTTCAAGCCGAAGCTATTCTAAATATGCGCCTTCGATCTCTAAGGCGGCTTGAAGAACTGGAACTCGTGCGAGAGCGTGATGCGCTGATGGAGGAGCGCGCCACTCTGGAAGATTTGCTGGAGGATGAGGAGCTTCAGTGGGGCCGAATTTCGGAACAATTGAGGGAGACGCGGAAGCTGTTTGGAAAGGATTGTTCGGAAGGTGCTCGGCGGACGGCGTTTGCAGAAGCAGGCCTAGTAGAAGATGTCCCCCTTGAAGCTATGATTGAGCGCGAACCTATTACAGTGGTTTGTTCCCAGATGGGTTGGGTGCGAGCACTATCGGGTCATATCGATTTAGGCCGCGAACTTAAATTCAAGGATGGTGATGCGCCGCGTTTTACTTTTCATGCTGAAACAACTGATAAACTTCTGGTTTTCACAACTAATGGACGGTTTTACACAGTCACGACATCCAATTTACCCGGCGGGAGAGGCATGGGTGAACCTTTGCGATTGATGGTCGACATACCGAATGAGTGCGAAATAGTCGACATTTTCATTCATGACCCTCAGCGAAAGCTATTGGTAGCATCTTCCGCTGGGGATGGTTTTGTCGTGGGCGAAAAGGATGTAATCGCTCAGACGAGAACTGGCAAACAAATCCTAAACGTTAAGGGCGATACTAAAGCGGTAACCTGTAAACCTGTCAGTGGCGACCATGTCGCTGTAGTATCCAAAAATGGTCGTTTCCTTGTATTTCCAATAAGCGAATTACCTGAAATGGGGCGTGGCAAGGGCGTACGAATTCAGAAATATAATATGGCGCGTGGCAGACAAGGAACGTTGGAGCTAGACGGTGGTTTGTCAGATATTACCACGTTTAAGTGGTCGGATGGTCTGAGCTGGAGTATGGGCGGTGGGAAGACCCGGCATGAGCAAGACTTGAGTGATTGGATTGGTAAGCGCGCTGGTATTGGGAAGAAAGCGCCTTACGGGTTTCCCCGCAGTTTCAAGTTTTCTTGACCTTGTTGAGGGTGAAACATTGCAAGAAATTATTTGCATTTGGGCTGAAAACTGACCGGAGACGGCCGTGATTGTGGAAGATATAACTGAAACTGGTGTGGATGAATGTGATCTACATGGAAGTTCTTCGGATCACTCAGAGGTTCATTCTAATGATAGTTCGGCGACTTTAGGTACGCTGCCTGGTGAGTTTGTTGGGCGACGATGGCGTGTTTTTTGGATGGCCTTTAAGTTTGGCATATACACCATACTGACGCTTGGATTTTACCGATTCTGGATGAAAACGCGTTTGCGGCGTTGGTATTGGTCTTCAGTCAGGTTTGGTGGTCATCCCTTTGAATATGTTGGTGACCCTTTGGAAAAGCTACTTGGCTTCCTGATCGCAGTCGTAATTCTTGCGTTTTATATTTGCGTGGTAAACTTAGCCTTAATGTTTGCCAGCTTTTCGTTGTTCCAAGGAGATTTTCCAGCCTACCTATTGAGCTTCTTGGGTGTTGTGCCACTGTGGTTATTTGCAGCTTATCGAGCTCGGCGTTACGTGTTGGCTCGCACACGGTGGCGAGGCATCAGGTTTTCCCTTGATCCTGGCGCTTGGGGCTACGTTTACCGCGCTCTATGGCACTGGACGCTGACACTGGTTTCTTTCGGTGTACTATGGCCACGAAAGACTTTCTGGCTTGAGAAATATAAAACGGACCGGACATCGTTCGGATCCGCACCGTTGGAGCAACACGGCTGCTGGAGAATATTGTTTATCCCCTTTCTACAGGTTCTGATCCCAGCGATGTGTGGCGTCGCGCTGATCATCTGGATTGGAGAGACTGGACATTTCCAAGGGGTAGAAATTGGTCTTTCCTGTATTTTATTGTTCTGGTTTGGATTTGGAGTGGTGCATTACCAAGTCCAAGCCAAACGGCGCCTTACCGAACTGAAATCGGTTGGCGAAGCTAGCTTGACGATCAATCCAAGTGTTACTGTTGTTTTGCGAATTTATATTCTGGGTTATGGTCTCTCTGGCATTACGGCTCTAATTATTCTGGTGCCAATTTTGGTTATCGCTTTTTCTACATTAGACTTGGTGGATGTGAACCTGAGGCTGTATCCAGAAATTTCAGCGGTTTTATCGACATGGGGTCTTACTGTTATTGGTATCGCATCTTATTTTGGGCTGTTCTTGATGTGGTCGGCTTTGACCCATGCATTTGTGACCATGCCACTTTGGCGCCATTATGCGTCCGTTTGTGAGCTTCGAGACACGGAAACTTTTTCAGTTGTTACGCAACGGCCGAGGGACGCATTTCAGGAGGCTGAAGGCTTTGCTGAGGCGCTGGACGTTGGGGCGGGGATATGAGTTCAGTGATCCCTACTGTGATCCGGGTTGGTGCGCGACCAGCGCAGCTTGACGCTTTGGGTACCTATTTCAATGGTGAAAGTGCTGAAGCTAAATCGGTAACGTTACACATAGATGAATGTGCTAAAGCCCTTGTCATCAAATGGGATGGTGGCAAGGTAAACTGGTTACTGGCGCAAATTCAATTGGTTCCCGATCAGGCAGATCAAGACCAACTTCTCATGGCAAATCAGATACATCCGCTGGCCCGACTGATAACTGATGAGAAGCTTATTGCACTGAGATGCCCCAACCTTCACAGATCAGTTGTACAGGTCAATAAGTGGCGAATTTTGACGTGGGCTCTCGCTGCGGTGATGGCTGTGGCGCTGATTATTTTTGTCTTGGTACCAAGAATTGCTGATAACCTCGCAGATTTAATGCCGCCAAATGGCGAGCAGGCACTGGGCGCCGCGACTTTAGGACATATTCGTGGAGCCTTGGATCAATCCGGTACTGGGCTTTCTTTTTGCACTCATGAGGCAGGCAGGAATGTTCTCAATAATTTGACGGTACGGCTTACACCAGGCCAATCTTTGCCGGGATTATTGACCGTTCATGTGTTGAACCATGATATGGTAAATGCTTTTGCTTTGCCCGGTGGTCAGATTGTCGTATTTAGGGGCCTTATTGAAGTCGCGGAAACACCTGAGGAACTGGTCGCGGTCATTGCGCACGAAATCGGACATGTGGTGTCACGCGATCCGACACGACACGCGTTGCGCTCTGCAGGGTCAATTGGTGTCTTAGGCCTGCTATTTGGCGACTTTGCTGGTGGTGCGTTGCTTTTGTTTCTGGCGGAGCAGCTTATTGAGGCGCGTTACAGTCAAACCGCTGAAACTGAAGCTGATAGTTTTGCACATCAGATACTGATACAGATTCACGTCTCACCCGCATCTCTTGGGGATATGTTCCAGCGTTTCTTGCAAAAATATGGCGAGGACGAAGGGGTGATGTCTCATTTTGTAAGCCATCCAGAAATGATCGAACGTATTGAGGCCGCACGGGCGGCTGTACCAACAAATTTCCAACCAAGAGATCTCTTGGAGGTTTCTGAATGGCGCGCGTTGAAAAATATATGCTCATAACGCAATTATTTCTCCCATACGCTTACGACTAGCCGCAGCAAGTTATCTTGCGTTTTGTTAAGGTTGAGGGCTCTAGTGTCGGTCTGCATAACTATTTTTGTGCTCAGATCTATTGCACTGAGAAAACATCAACATCTCAATTTTAGCGCATTAGCGCAGTCGCGTACATTTGGCAGGAATGCCAGCGTGCAACTATTAGGTGCGAACTAATTTATTGCTCGCACAGATGTACAACTTCAGTAACGAACATCTCTCGCTAAATCACTTTGAGAGCCGAGTACTTAGCTAGAAGGGTAACATAGCTATCGGCGCACTTTGGGAGGAGGCAACGATTGATGCTACGAATTATGATTTGAGTGCAGTGTGGCAGATAGCGTATTTAAAAATTTGCCGATGCTATGGCGTTTTGAGGCAGATAAAGAAAAGATCGTTTTGTGAAGTTTAACAAAATTCCAAAACCCTGATCGACTGGCCGCCAAATATACGTGCACGGTAAAGAGGAACTCAACCACTGGCACCCCTTTACAACAAAGACAGTGAGCCAATGGAGCAGATGGAAGGCCGTAATTGCGAATTTGACTGGCATCGGATATCGAGTGCAAGAATTTTATTGGGTTTGAGAGATATGAAAAAATTGACCGTGATCCTGACTACCCTATTAATCTTAGCCTCGTGCTCTGCGCCCACTGGATCAGTAGATGGGCCGATGCGAGATCTAGGAGATTTTCAGCTTGGCCACAATATTGTTGTGGCCCCTGACCTACAAAAGGGACCGTTTTCACGCGAAGCATCTAAGGAGGCGTGGATTGCTTCGATGAAGAAGGCGATCGATAATCGTTTTGGCCGCTATGATGGAGATCGTCTCGTACATTTTGGCGTAAACGTGTCTGGGTATGTTTTGGCTCAGTCTGGCGTGCCGCTGCTGTTTTCACCAAAGTCCGCATTGATCATCACGGTAACGGCCTGGGATGACCGAGCTGGAAAAAAATTAAATGAGGAGGCGCGCGAAATTATCGTCCTGGAGACCTTCACTGGGGGATCTTTTATCGGGTCCGGTTATACAATGAGCGCGGAAGAGCAGATGGCAAATCTAACTTATAATGCGGCGCGCAACATAGAAGACTGGATGTTTAAAAACCGAGATTGCCTGAAGGAAAATCCTACGGCAGAGGTTCTCTCTGAATGCTGGAAAACAAGTAAGGAGGAGCGGGATGAACAGCAACGGCAAATGGATGAATTGAGATAAAAATAAACCTGTCTTGATTTTTTGTGCGCAACCACATAAAGCGCCCGCCATAGGAAGAAACGGGCGACAAAGCCCCCCAACTTTTAGAAAGCGCCCATCATGGCAAAGGAAAAGTTTGAGCGTATAAAGCCGCACTGTAATATTGGAACGATTGGTCACGTTGACCATGGTAAGACGACGCTGACTGCGGCGATTACCAAGCAGTTTGGTGATTTCAAAGCGTACGATGAGATTGATGGCGCGCCGGAAGAGAAAGCGCGTGGTATCACGATATCTACTGCGCACGTTGAATATGAGACGGACGCCCGTCACTACGCACATGTCGACTGCCCTGGCCACGCTGACTATGTAAAGAACATGATCACCGGTGCTGCGCAGATGGACGGTGCAATCTTGGTTGTGAATGCGGCTGATGGCCCAATGCCTCAGACCCGTGAGCACATTCTGTTGGGTCGCCAGGTTGGTATTCCGGCGATGGTTGTTTTTTTGAACAAAGTTGACCAAGTTGACGACGAGGAACTTCTAGAGCTGGTTGAAATGGAAGTGCGCGAACTTCTGTCTGAGTATGATTACCCGGGTGACGATATTCCGATCATTGCAGGATCTGCACTGGCAGCTCTGGAAGATCGTGACGCTAATATTGGCGCGGAAAAGATTTCTGAGCTGATGGCTGCCGTTGATGAGTATATCCCTCAGCCACCACGTGCGGTTGACGAGCCATTTTTGATGCCAATTGAAGACGTTTTTTCAATTTCGGGTCGTGGTACGGTTGTGACGGGTCGCGTTGAACGCGGCGTTATCAATGTTGGCGATGAGATCGAGATCATCGGTATCAAGGACACCACCAAAACAACTTGTACTGGTGTTGAAATGTTCCGCAAGTTGCTGGATCGTGGTGAAGCGGGTGACAACATCGGTGCGCTGCTGCGTGGTGTGGACCGTGAAGGCGTCGAACGTGGTCAGGTTTTATGTAAGCCGGGTTCTGTAACGCCGCATACGAAGTTTGAAGCAGAAGCCTATATTCTGACCAAGGATGAAGGTGGTCGTCATACGCCGTTCTTTGCGAACTATCGCCCCCAGTTCTATTTCCGTACGACGGACGTGACTGGCACGGTCGAATTGCCGTCGGGTACCGAGATGGTGATGCCTGGTGATAACTTGAAGTTTAATGTTGAACTGATTGCACCAATCGCGATGGAGCAGGGCTTGCGCTTTGCGATCCGCGAGGGTGGACGTACTGTTGGTTCTGGCGTTGTCTCCAAGATCATTGCCTAAGCCGATCTAACGGTTGCGAAAAAGGAAGACCGCCCAAATGGGCGGTCTTTTCTATTTAAAGTGAGCCGGATGGGCCAAGGGGTGTCTACCGGGAGGCCACGTCAGGTTAAACAGAGCTTGATCAGCCTACAACGTTGTGACCACGCTGCCGCATGCAGTTCCTAACAATGCTTTCTTTGTTTGAATTTTGCTCTAATGCGCTGGCGGTTAAGCCAACAAGGGCCCCAACAGCTGCGGCATCGCGTACGTTATTACCTGTGTTATTGAACACTGCGGCACCGACTGCGGCGACACCAGCGGATGCAGCAGTCGTGCCTCCCGCATTGCTGTCGAGTGCTCCCTGCGAGGCGGCAAGGCTTTGACATGCGGCTAAATCAGACTGGTAGGATACTCCTACAGGACCGTCGACTACGGGTGTGTAATTTGCCCCCGAATTGGCACAGGCCGCAATTGCGACTACCAGTGGCAGAGTGAGAAACGGTGAAAAGCGTAACATTTTAATGACCTTTGGAATTTTTGAAAGGATTGGATCAGTCTTGTAAGACTTGATTTTTGCAACTTACCAAAGACTTTTCAATGGCAAAAGAGGGAGAACAATTTGATGAAATTGTTTATTGACGAAGAACTTAAGGGAATGCGAGGCTGAAAATTCGATCTTAGTGTCGCCGAAAACTCAAAGCCTGCTCACCTTGTTGGTTTTTTCGGAGCCTCGGCCGACTGCCGCGTCGGTAGCGTCAGTGACCTCATCCAGTGCTTCCTCAAGGCTTTGACGGAACTTTTCAGCCTGCTCGTCCGAAAGTTTGCGTGGAACTACTTCGGCCCACTCCTTGCCTATCAGCGCACCGTGGGTGAAGGGTAACGGCAACATTTGCTTGTCCCAGGTTGGCAACCGTATAACGGCCCGCGTTGCAAAGCTGACAACAAACACCCGGCATCTAGTCGTTCGGGCCCACATCACAGGCACACCAGAACAAACACGTGGTGGCCCGCTTGGCCCATCTGCTGTTGCGCCGATTGAGCAACCCTCTCTTGTTAAACGCAGAACTTTACGTGAAAGGGTCACGTGTCGCTGGTTGGTCGACATTGGAACAGTCTCCCATCCGAAGCGTGTCATGATATTTCCACCCAAGCGACCGGCACGGGCAGCTGTTGTGAGAGTGCACATCCGTGCGTCAGCAGGGCCATTGAAAATAAAAGGGGCCATGATCAGGCGTTGATGCCAGAGTACGCACATCACCGCTTCGCCGTTCACAACGCAAGCGTCCATGTCCTCTAATCCAGACCGGGTCCAGCGGGAAGTACGGAAGGCGAACCGTATGTAGGAGGCAAAAAATCCTTCGACCATGCGATTGATCCGTGGGCTATTTGCAATCTTTTTTCGCAGGCTCAATACACTATCCTTCCTGCTTTGGTCTTAAAACAGGACTTCAATATACACCAGTGCTATCAGGTAACGCCGTTTTCTCTCTTGCCTCTGGTGCTCGGCTGGAATAGGAGAAAATTAATTTGTAGGGGTATAGCTCAGTTGGTAGAGCGACGGTCTCCAAAACCGTAGGTCCCGGGTTCAAGCCCTGGTGCCCCTGCCAAGCCCAAGTTTTACAAAAGTTAACTTTAGTTGGCCTCTTTGAATCGGCGATCCAGCTTTCTGTGTCGCTCGCATTTCAACGTCCATCCATGGCTTCAGAGGCTTACTAGATTAATACTGGAAGTGAGTGTCGGTGATAGTTTGCGTCACGCCGGCCGAGTTCTCGTGTTCCAATGGACGCTAAGCTATGCCAGAATACAATATGACAACGTTCAGTGTTGGGATAAACGCCGTCGTTTTTGGGCAAAGACGGTCCGCTTTTTGCTCATTACGATTAGTGAATGTTTCAGCGTGAGTTTGTTAAAGCTTGCATTTTGATGAAAGCTTAACTGACTCCAATGGGTATGTTTTCAACAGGATTGTAGGGATGGTGCAGCCATAATGGCGATTGGTTCTAATCCTGCGGCGCAAAAATACAGTATTTCAGAGGATACTCACTTGATTGGGGCAGTCGCAGCAAGAATTTAAACCCCATTTCACACTATTTTAATTACCGACCGACACCACCGCAGCGTTGGGTAAATACCATTTTCATTTTGCGCGCTTTGTCTTGATTTATTTGATGCGAGTACGCGCAAGTTGGTGCATGCAGCCGGTATATGACTGTCTCTTCTTTATAAACAGCCGTAATACGATGGCTTTCCAAATGGCACAGTACTTACTTCTTTGCAAAGCGACAGCCGCTGGATTCAAACAATAAGGCACAAACTGCTCTTGAATTTGCTGCAATGCCCCAGTATCAGCGCGTTTGAATAAGACAGAAAAGAAGCGTCATGGCGAAAACCAATCCAATCACGTTTATTCAGCAAGTTAGAGCCGAAGTCTCCAAGGTAGTTTGGCCGTCTCGTCGAGAAGTGCTGCTTACGACTGTCATGGTATTTATTATGGCGGCGCTTACCGCTGCATTCTTCTCCTTGGTTGATATCCTGATCCGAAGTGGATTGCAGGGTGTTTTGGGCATGTTTGGATAAACCAAACCGGCTTTGCCCCTTGAATTGATTGAACAAGAGCGATAGGGCATCTCCATCTTAGATTAAGGCGTGTGGCGATTCGAGTTGCACGCCGCTTTTGTTCCAGATAACTCCGCTTGCGGAGTGACTAATTGGTAATCCGGCGAAGGTGCTGGCAACGATAGGAAAGAAGTTCACATGGCGAAACGGTGGTATTCGGTTAGCGTGCTGTCGAACTTCGAAAAGAAGGTCGCTGAACAGATACGTCAGTCGGTTGTTGAACAGGATTTGGAAGACCAAATTGATGAAGTTCTAGTGCCGACTGAAGAAGTGATTGAAGTTCGTCGTGGTAAAAAAGTGACGACCGAACGGAGGTTCATGCCGGGGTATGTGCTCGTCCATATGGAAATGAGCGACAAAGGCTATCACCTAGTTAATTCAATTAATCGTGTTACCGGTTTCCTTGGCCCTCAGGGACGACCAATGCCAATGCGTGATGCTGAAGTCCAAGGGATTTTAGGCCGAGTTGAAGAAGGCGAAGCGGCACCCAAACTGATGATCAGGTTCGACATCGGTGAAAAAGTGAAAGTCAACGATGGGCCCTTTGAAGACTTTGACGGAATGGTTGAAGAAGTCGACGAAGACAACCAACGCTTGAAAGTTACCGTCTCAATTTTTGGCCGCGAGACTCCAGTTGAACTAGAATACACACAGGTGACAAAGCAAAGCTGACAGTTGACACTAGACAGAAAGAGATTTTTGACATCCACGTCTGCGATGCGTTTACTTTTCATGAAAGCTGCTTGCGGTGTTTATGTAGCCCACCAACCATTATCGCAACGTCTGGATTAAATGAGCCACTAGGTTCGGTAAACGGCATCCACTAAAGATTGATTTCTAGGATTGGTGTAGACCCAAGGTACTATCTGGTTGGTATTTGAAATTTAGGTCAGTGTCTCTCTTGCCATCCCACGCAACATCCTTTAAGCCCCGCAACGCTGCGGAGTAGTAAATTCCGGCGGCAACAATTCCCCGTGGGAGGTGCGCGCATCGCGATGTGCAAACCAGACCACACAACACATAACTCCGAGAGACGCGTCTCTAGGAAGTTGGATTAGGAGAAAACCAAATGGCCAAGAAGCTTGCTGGTAAGATGAAATTGCAGGTTCCTGCAGGTCAAGCTAACCCGTCACCACCTGTCGGCCCGGCGCTGGGTCAGCGCGGCATCAATATTATGGAATTTTGTAAGGCGTTTAACGCCAAGACGCAGGAAATGGAACCGGGAGCACCGTGCCCAACTGTGATCACTTATTTTCAGGATAAGTCTTTCACAATGGATATAAAAACGCCCCCTGCGTCGTATTACTTAAAAAAAGCCGCGAAACTAAAATCGGGTGCGAAAACACCGGGCCGTGAAACTGTTGGTTCAGTGACTCCTGCTCAGGTAAAAGAAATCGCTGAAGCAAAAATGAAAGATCTGAACGCAAACGATATCGAGGCTGCTATGCAAATCGTCCTCGGATCCGCGCGCTCCATGGGCATTGAGGTGAAGTGATGGCGAAACTAGGAAAGCGCACTGTCGCCGCACGCGCGGCGTTTGCGGGCAAGGACAACCTATCTATCGAAGAAGCTGTTACCTTGGTAAAAGCCAACGCAACTGCAAAGTTTGACGAGACTGTTGAACTGGCCGTTTGCTTAGGAGTTGACCCGCGCCACGCTGATCAAATGGTTCGTGGCGTTGTTGGTTTGCCTAATGGGACCGGTAAGACAGTTCGTGTGGCAGTCTTCGCACGTGGCGCGAAAGCTGAGGAAGCTCAGGCCGCTGGAGCAGATATCGTTGGTGCAGAAGATTTGATGGAAACCGTTCAGGGCGGCACTATCGAATTTGACCGCTGCATTGCAACACCTGACATGATGCCAATTGTTGGCCGTTTGGGTAAGGTGCTTGGCCCGCGTAACCTGATGCCAAATCCAAAAGTGGGCACAGTTACAATGGACGTAGCCGCCGCTGTCGAGAATGCAAAAGGTGGCGAGGTTCAGTTCAAGGTAGAGAAGGCTGGCGTAGTTCACGCAGGTGTTGGCAAGGCTTCTTTTGGAGAGGAAAAGCTGGTTGAGAACGTCAAAGCATTTATGACGGCAGTGCTAAAAGCCAAGCCTTCCGGTGCCAAGGGATCCTATCTAAAAAAAGTAGCTTTGAGTTCCACAATGGGCCCGGGAGTGACCATTTCCATTGACGCGGCTACATCTGAGTAGATTATTTCGGATATGGATAATGGTGTTTTGAGGCGCTCCTGTTGGAGCGCCTTTTTTGTTTAATTTGAATTTACAATCAATTGAGGTTTGCAAAAAATATTTTTTATTTTTTTCGTCGAGACTTAGTAATGAGGAAGCAAGATGTCTTGTAAATTACTAATTTACGCGCCAGTACCGCTGTACCAATCAGCAGGACAGTTTTTTTTAGAAGCGCAGGCGGCGGTGGCTTTGCGGTTGTGGGCCAACAATTTTGCCTCTGTCGATGTAATGATGCCGGTGATTGACGCTTTGCCACCCGAAGGATGGGTGCCCTACGAAACAGATATGATTTCGCGTGTAACCATACACGCAATTCCTGCAGCTTATACGGCATGGAAATTTTTAATGATATATCCAGAGACACGAAGGCAGATTAGTCAGTTGATCGGTTCGGCGGATGTGTTGTGCTTTGCGATCGGTGGACTAATTGGTGATTGGGGAGCTGTGGCCGGGTTCGAGGCGTACAGACAGGGTAAACGTTTTGCAGTTTGGACCGATCGGGTGGAAAGTGCTGTGACGCGACTGACTGCCAATCAGGGACCTCTGAAAACGCGGATACGTAAACGGCTGACAGCTGGCCCGATGTGGGCATGTGAGAAAGCCGTGATCCGTCGCGCTGGGCTGGGCCTTTTCCATGGACGCGATACATTTGAAACTTATGCGAGATTCTCTGAGAAACCTCATGTCGTGCATGATGTGCTACTGGATACTTCGTACCAGGTCACGCCAGAAAGGTTTTCCGCTAAAAAGATATCCACAACAGTGGATCCGCTTCGAATTATTTATGTGGGTCGGGCCGATATTATGAAAGGGCCTTTCGATTGGATACAGACGCTAAAAAAACTGGATGAAAGTGGCGTTCCCTTCGATGCGACCTGGCTTGGAGCTGGCCCCGAGTTGGAGGAAATGCGTCAACGGGTTCTTACTCTTGGACTGGCATCAAGGGTACGCTTTTCAGGTTTCGTGAATGATCGGGGCTTGATCATGCGGGAAATGGAGTCTGCGCACGTGTTTATGTTTTGTCATAAAACTCCAGAAAGCCCCAGGTGTCTCATTGAAGCGCTTATGGCAGGTACACCGATTGTTGGATATGACGGTGCTTACGCACGTGATTTGACCGCAAATCATGGTGGTGGTGAATTTGTTCCGCTTGGAGATACTTTGGCGCTTGGAGAGAAAATTGTACAACTGGCCTCGGACCGCGAAAGTATATTAGAGTTGCAAAATAAGGCATTCAGATCGGGGCGACAGTATGATCAAGACAGCGTCTATGAACACCGCAGCAGGCTTTTGTTAGAGGAGTTCGCCTCGAGAGTAGGTTAGTTTTATCAACTTGTCGCAACGCAAAGTATTTGCATGCTACCCAGAGCGTTTTGAGGCTTCTAAGGCATGAAAAAAGGTAGTTTGATATGGATTTTGAGCAGCTAACAGCTTTTAAATGAAGTGGAACGGATTGGCTTGATGTAAGATGTGAAGCAAACTGTTTAGAGGTCTTGCACTTTTGCACTTGGCAAGCGTCGCCAGCGCCACTAGATAGTCACGTGATTCACTAGGTTGTACCGATGTGAGTCTTCTGTCCGAGACGAAGGGGGGCACATGCCTTAATTTCCTTTCTGAGATGGGAGATGCGAGAGTTGGCCCTTTTTTGTATTTTGGGCGTTCTTTGGTCATTCCCAGTTAATGGACTATAGTTGTCCGCCTTTGGCGGATCTAAAAGAGCCGGGAAGAAATTCCCAATATTGGAGTGAAACTGTGGATAGAGCCCAGAAAGAGAAAGTGGTCGAAGAACTTGGCCAAATCTTTGAAAGCTCTGGCGTTGTAGTGGTTGCCCACTACGCGGGACTCACGGTTGCGGACATGCAAGACCTTCGCGCGCGTGCGCGCGATGCCGGCGGTGCTGTGCGTGTTGCCAAGAACAAGCTCGCCAAGATCGCCCTCGAGGGAAAAGAATGCGTGAGCATTGCGGATCTTCTTGATGGTATGACTGTTCTAACCTATTCCGAGGACCCGGTGGCAGCTGCCAAAGTGGCCGAGGACTTTGCGAAGTCAAACAAGAATTTTGAAATTCTTGGCGGCGCAATGGGCGCGAACACTCTGGACCGCTCCGGCGTAGAAGCCGTGTCGAAAATGCCGTCTCGCGAGGAGCTTATTGCTTCGATTGCGGGCTGTATTGGGGCACCTGCTTCGAACATCGCTGGCGCAATTGGCGCACCTGCAAGCAACATCGCCAGTATTCTGTCGACTATCGAAGAGAAGGCAGAAGCTGCGTAACGCAACCCATGAGACTGCGTACGGACAAGTGTCTGACGTTGGAACACACAAATGAGAACGGAAAGAGTCTAAAATGGCTGATCTGAAAAAACTGGCAGAAGAGATCGTTGGTCTTACCCTGCTTGAAGCACAAGAACTGAAAAATATCCTTAAAGACGAATACGGTATCGAGCCCGCTGCGGGCGGCGCTGTAATGGTCGCGGGTGCAGCTGGTGGTGACGCTGGCGGTGCCGCTGAGGAAGAGCAAACTGAATTCGACGTCATATTGAAGTCGCATGGAGCTTCGAAAATCAACGTGATTAAAGAAGTACGCGGCATCACTGGACTGGGCCTCAAAGAAGCCAAAGAGCTCGTCGAAGCTGGTGGCAAGGCTGTCAAAGAAGGTGTCTCGAAGGATGAAGCCGAAGAGATCAAGGGCAAGCTGGAAGCAGCTGGCGCTGAGGTTGAGGTAAAATAGTTCGCTAGGAACAGCGCCGTTTATCGGTCTGTTCCGCACGATTATGAAGGCTGGGTCTGGCTAGTTCAGGCCCAGCCGAACCTGTCTTAGACAGAGCTTCAATGGAAAGCGTTGTCTCAGGTGAGGTTCGGAACGGGAGGCTGCCTTTGGGAGGGTGGCCGGGAATTGTCCGTGTTCTTACCATCTCGTATGTGTGTGATGCCGAGTACCCGACGGTTGTCATGCACGGTGAGAAATGAAAGGTGATATCGACCATGGCTCAGTCATTCCTTGGCCAAAAACGTTTGCGCAAATACTATGGCAAAATCCGCGAAGTGTTGGATATGCCTAACCTGATTGAGGTGCAGAAATCCTCGTATGATCTTTTCCTTAACTCCGGCGAAGAACCCGTTCCGATGGACGGTGAAGGGATTAAGGGCGTTTTTCAGTCAGTCTTTCCGATAAAGGATTTTAACGAGACAAGTGTTCTGGAATTCGTATCCTACGAATTGGAAAAGCCCAAGTATGATGTAGAGGAGTGTCAACAGCGTGACATGACTTACAGTGCGCCCTTGAAGGTCACACTACGGTTAATCGTGTTTGATATCGACGAAGATACTGGCGCCAAGTCAGTTAAAGACATTAAAGAACAAGACGTCTTCATGGGTGACATGCCGCTGATGACACCGAATGGCACATTTGTGGTTAATGGTACTGAGCGTGTTATTGTGTCGCAAATGCACCGTAGCCCTGGCGTGTTCTTTGACCACGACAAAGGCAAAACTCACTCTTCCGGAAAGCTCTTGTTCGCGTGCCGTATAATCCCGTACCGCGGCAGCTGGCTGGACTTTGAGTTTGACGCTAAGGACAACGTATTCGCGCGAATCGATCGGCGTCGCAAACTACCCGTAACGACATTGCTTTACTCGCTTGGCTTGGATCAAGAAGGTATCATGGACGCTTACTATGACACCGTAAATTACAAGTTGGAAAAGAACAAAGGCTGGGTTACCAAGTTCTTCCCGGAGCGAGTTCGTGGAACGCGCCCGACGTATGACCTTGTTGATGCAGCAACTGGTGAGATAATTGGTGAAGCAGGAAAAAAAGTGACACCGCGCGCGGTGAAAAAAATCATTGATGATGGAAAAATCACCGAGCTGTTGTTGCCGTTTGATTTGATCACTGGAAAATTTGTTGCAAAAGATATCATCAACGAAGAAACCGGCGCGATTTATGTCGAAGCTGGAGATGAGCTGACCCTTGAGTACGACAAAGATGGTGATCTCATTGGTGGTTCGGCTAAAGAACTGGTGGATGCTGGCATCACGGATATTCCCGTCCTAGACATCGACAACATCAATGTCGGACCATACATGCGCAACACCATGGCGACCGACAAGAACATGAACAGAGAGACGGCGCTGATGGATATCTATCGCGTCATGCGGCCGGGTGAGCCACCCACGGTTGAAGCCGCATCAGCCCTGTTCGATACTTTGTTTTTCGACGGTGAGCGTTACGACCTATCGGCCGTTGGTCGCGTCAAGATGAACATGCGGCTTGCGCTGGACGCAGAAGACACCATGCGCACTCTACGCAAGGAAGACATTGTATCTTGCATAAAGGCGTTGGTGGAGCTGCGAGACGGTAGAGGCGATGTAGATGACATCGATCACCTTGGTAACCGTCGCGTTCGGTCAGTCGGTGAGTTGATGGAAAATCAATACCGCGTAGGTTTGCTGCGTATGGAGCGCGCCATTAAAGAAAGGATGTCCTCCGTCGAAATTGACACGGTTATGCCTCAAGACTTGATCAATGCGAAACCCGCTGCTGCTGCAGTACGAGAGTTTTTTGGCTCGTCACAACTATCTCAATTCATGGACCAAACTAATCCGTTGTCGGAAGTCACCCACAAACGCCGTCTATCGGCACTTGGACCGGGTGGTCTGACGCGCGAACGTGCCGGTTTTGAGGTGCGTGACGTGCATCCGACGCATTATGGTCGAATGTGCCCGATTGAGACGCCAGAGGGGCCAAATATTGGTCTAATCAATTCATTGGCGACATTTGCTCGCGTTAATAAATACGGGTTTATTGAGACGCCGTATCGAAAGGTCGAAGAAGGTCAGGTCACTGACGAAGTACACTACATGTCTGCGACCGAAGAAATGCGCCACACTGTGGCACAGGCAAACGCCACGCTTGACGAAGACGGTAAGTTTATTAACGAAATGGTAAATACGCGTCAGTCTGGTGATTACACCATGGCACCGGTTAGCGCAGTTGACCTTATCGACGTTTCGCCAAAACAGTTGGTCTCGGTTGCTGCCTCCCTTATTCCGTTTTTGGAAAATGACGACGCTAACCGCGCTCTGATGGGATCAAACATGCAACGTCAGGCGGTACCTTTGTTGCGCGCTGAGTCGCCGTTAGTGGGTACTGGCATTGAAGAGAAAGTTGCCATCGACTCCGGTGCTGCAATTCAAGCGCGCCGCGCTGGAATAATCGACCAAGTTGATGCTCAGCGAATAGTCGTTCGTGCCACATCTGACTTAGAGTTGGGCGATGCTGGTGTTGATATATACCGCCTCCGAAAGTTTCAGCGGTCAAACCAGAACACCTGTATCAACCAGCGACCGCTGGTGAAGGTTGGTGACACAGTGGCCAAGGGCGAAGTAATTGCAGATGGCCCGTCTACAGATCTTGGTGAGCTAGCGCTTGGTAAGAACGTGGTCGTCGCATTCATGCCTTGGAATGGATATAATTACGAAGACTCTATATTGATTTCTGAGCGGATCGCTCGCGATGATGTGTTTACGTCGGTGCATATTGAGGAATTCGAGGTCGCGGCTCGTGACACCAAGCTGGGTCCCGAAGAGATTACCCGTGACATTCCGAATGTTGGTGAAGAGGCTTTGCGTAACCTCGATGAAGCCGGCATTGTTTACATTGGTGCGGATGTAGAGCCCGGCGATATTCTGGTAGGCAAGATCACGCCAAAGGGCGAAAGTCCGATGACGCCGGAAGAGAAATTATTGCGTGCTATCTTCGGTGAGAAAGCCTCTGATGTGCGTGACACTTCGCTACGAGTGAAGCCAGGTGATTTCGGAACCGTTGTAGAGGTACGCGTCTTCAACCGTCATGGTGTCGAAAAAGACGAACGTGCCTTGCAGATTGAGCGTGAAGAGATCGAACGACTGGCCCGTGACCGGGATGATGAACTTGCCATCTTGGATCGCAATATTTACGCCCGTCTACGCGGCATGATTTACGGGAAGGTGGCTGTCAAGGGTCCCAAAGGCGTCAGGCCCAACTCGGAAATCACTGAGGAATTGCTTGCCAGCCTGAGCCGTGGCCAGTGGTGGCAGTTGGCGTTGGCTGATGAGGCGGATGCACAAGTAGTCGAGGCGCTTAACGAACAATATGAGGTTCAAAAACGAGCACTCGAGCATCGGTTCGAGGACAAGGTTGAGAAAGTGCGTCGTGGCGATGATTTGCCACCAGGTGTAATGAAGATGGTCAAGGTATTTATCGCGGTTAAGCGCAAGCTACAACCAGGTGATAAGATGGCCGGACGTCACGGTAACAAAGGGGTAATTTCTAAGGTTGTCCCGATGGAAGATATGCCATTCCTTGCAGATGGTACACCAGTTGACTTCTGTTTGAATCCCTTGGGTGTGCCATCCCGGATGAATGTGGGCCAAATTCTTGAGACCCACATGGGTTGGGCCGCGCGCGGTTTGGGTATCAAAGTAGATGACGCGTTGCAGGAATATCGTCGTTCGGGCGACTTAACTCCAGTACGGGATTCGTTACGTCACGCTTACGGAGAGGATGTATACGAAGAAGGCATCCGCGAACTAGATGAAGGTGCGTTGATTGAAGCCGCTGGGAATGTAACCCGTGGTGTGCCTATTGCGACGCCAGTTTTTGATGGCGCCAAAGAAGGAGATGTGAACGATGCGCTTGTGCGCGCCGGATTTGATCACTCGGGCCAGTCGGTCTTGTTTGATGGGCGTACCGGCGAGCAGTTCGCGCGTCCGGTAACGGTGGGTGTGAAGTATCTATTGAAGCTGCATCACCTAGTCGACGACAAAATTCATGCCCGTTCAACGGGGCCTTACTCGCTTGTTACGCAGCAGCCGCTGGGTGGTAAGGCGCAGTTTGGTGGCCAGAGGTTTGGGGAAATGGAGGTCTGGGCTTTGGAGGCTTATGGCGCCGCTTACACCCTGCAGGAAATGTTGACAGTTAAGTCGGATGACGTAGCAGGACGAACGAAAGTCTATGAAAGTATTGTCAAAGGTGAAGACAACTTTGAAGCCGGAGTACCGGAGTCGTTCAACGTCCTTGTAAAAGAAGTGCGTGGCCTCGGGCTGAACATGGAACTCCTGGATGCGGAGGTTGAGGAATAATCACCTCAATCAGCAGGTTAAACAATCGTGTCTAACCTGCCCGCCTCCGCACCAAAGCAAAGGAAATGCTATGAACCAGGAAATCACAAATAACCCGTTTAACCCCCTCACTCCGCCGAAAGTGTTCGACGAAATTAAGGTGTCGCTGGCTTCGCCTGAGCGAATCCTCTCGTGGTCGTACGGTGAGATAAAAAAACCCGAAACCATCAACTATCGGACATTCAAGCCTGAGCGTGACGGTCTTTTCTGCGCGCGTATATTCGGACCAATCAAAGATTATGAGTGTCTTTGCGGCAAATATAAGCGCATGAAGTACCGAGGCGTTGTCTGTGAAAAATGCGGCGTTGAAGTAACTCTTCAAAAAGTGCGTCGCGAGCGGATGGGTCACATCGAACTAGCTGCTCCGGTTGCTCATATCTGGTTCCTCAAATCGCTGCCGAGCCGTATTGGCTTGATGTTAGATATGACGCTGCGAGATCTCGAACGTGTGTTGTATTTTGAAAACTATGTCGTCATCGAACCCGGACTGACTGACCTGCAGTATGGACAGATGCTGACTGAAGAGGAGTACATGGATGCTCAGGACGCATACGGCATGGATGCGTTCACTGCTAACATCGGTGCTGAAGCAATCCGTGAAATGCTTGCAGCAATTGATTTGGACAGTGAAGCTGAGCAACTTCGTGCTGATTTGGCGGAAGCAACTGGCGAGTTAAAGCCCAAAAAAATCATCAAGCGGCTCAAAGTTGTCGAGAGCTTCCTGGAATCTGGCAATCGCCCGGAGTGGATGGTCCTGACCGTAATCCCGGTGATCCCACCAGAACTACGGCCGTTGGTGCCGTTAGATGGAGGCCGTTTTGCAACATCGGATCTCAATGATCTATATCGTCGCGTAATCAACCGCAATAATCGCCTGAAGCGGCTGATTGAACTCCGCGCGCCCGACATTATCGTTCGGAATGAGAAGCGGATGCTGCAGGAGTCTGTCGACGCACTGTTTGATAATGGTCGACGTGGCCGTGTGATTACGGGTGCTAACAAGAGGCCGTTGAAATCGCTTTCGGACATGCTCAAGGGTAAGCAGGGCCGATTCCGTCAAAATTTATTGGGTAAGCGCGTCGACTTTTCGGGGCGTTCTGTCATTGTGACTGGTCCAGAGCTCAAGCTGCACCAGTGTGGTTTACCCAAAAAGATGGCGTTGGAGCTTTTCAAACCATTTATCTATTCACGCCTTGAAGCCAAGGGTTTATCCTCGACGGTGAAGCAAGCAAAGAAACTGGTCGAAAAAGAGCGTCCGGAAGTCTGGGATATTTTAGACGAGGTAATTCGGGAACATCCGGTTATGTTGAACCGTGCTCCGACATTGCACCGTTTGGGGATTCAGGCGTTTGAGCCAGTTTTGATCGAAGGCAAAGCTATACAGTTACATCCGCTCGTTTGTTCGGCTTTCAACGCGGACTTCGATGGAGACCAAATGGCAGTGCATGTTCCACTGAGCCTCGAGGCTCAGTTGGAAGCGCGTGTTCTAATGATGTCGACTAATAACGTTTTGTCGCCCGCGAACGGTGCACCAATCATTGTTCCATCGCAGGATATGATATTGGGGCTTTATTACACAACCATCGAACGAGAAGGTATGAATGGCGAGGGTATGATCTTTTCGTCGATAGAGGAAGTTCAGTATGCTCTGGATGCTGGTGAAGTGCATCTTCATGCTAAAATTACTGCGCGTATCCCGCAAATTGATGAAAACGGTTTGGAAATAATGCAACGTTTTCAAACCACACCTGGCCGTGTGCGGTTGGGTTCACTGTTGCCGCAGAACGCTAAGGCGCCGTTTGAGTTGGTGAATAAGTTACTTCGTAAGAAAGATGTGCAGAATGTTATCGACACAGTCTACCGTTACTGCGGTCAGAAAGAGTCGGTCATCTTTTGCGATCACATCATGACTATGGGGTTCCGCGAAGCGTTCAAGGCGGGCATTTCGTTTGGCAAAGACGATATGGTAGTACCCGACAATAAGTGGACGCTTGTGGATGAAACCCGAGATCAGGTTAAGGATTTTGAACAGCAGTACATGGATGGTCTGATCACTCAGGGTGAAAAATACAACAAGGTCGTAGATGCCTGGTCAAAATGCAACGACAAGGTTACTGATGCCATGATGGGCACGATTTCGGACGTGGTGCGGGATGAAAATGGCGCCGAAGCAGAACCGAATTCGGTGTACATGATGGCGCATTCAGGCGCGCGTGGCTCTGTAACGCAGATGAAACAATTGGGCGGTATGCGTGGCCTGATGGCCAAACCGAACGGTGACATCATCGAGACGCCTATCATTTCAAACTTTAAGGAAGGTTTGACGGTTCTTGAATACTTCAATTCGACACACGGCGCCCGTAAGGGCTTGTCTGATACCGCGCTGAAAACGGCTAACTCGGGCTATCTCACCCGTCGTTTGGTCGACGTTGCGCAGGATTGCATTGTTCGCATGAACGATTGCGGAACCGATACAGCCATTACAGCGGAAGCGGCGGTTAACGATGGTGAGATAGTCGCTTCCTTGGCTGAGCGCATTCTTGGCCGAGTTTCGGCTGAGGACATTCTACGCCCCGGTACGGACGAGGTTATTGCCTCGAACGGGCAGCTGATCGACGAACGACTGGCCGATACAATCGACGAAGCGGGAGTCGCGACAGCCCGCATTCGTTCGCCTCTGACCTGTGAAGCGGAAGAGGGTGTTTGCGCTCAGTGTTATGGGCGCGACCTCGCGCGTGGAACAATGGTGAACACTGGCGAAGCAGTCGGTATTATCGCGGCACAGTCGATCGGTGAACCTGGTACGCAGTTAACGATGCGTACATTCCACATTGGCGGTGTTGCGCAAGGTGGCCAACAGTCGTTCTTGGAAGCGAGCCAAGAGGGCAAGATTTCATTCGAAAATGACAATATTTTGAAGAATTCTGCCGGCGAACTATTGGTTATGGGTCGCAACATGAAGTTGCTCATTGTTGATGACAATGGTGAAGAGCGCGCCAGTCATAAGGTTGGGTACGGTTCTAAGCTTTTCGTTAAAGATGGACAGACAATCGCACGTGGTGACAAGCTGTTCGAATGGGATCCTTATACTTTGCCGATCATTGCCGAAAAATCAGGTGGTGCGAAGTTCGTCGATTTGGTCACGGGTGTGTCGGTGCGGAATGAGACTGACGACGCTACAGGAATGACCCAAAATATCGTATCGGATTGGCGTGCTGCTCCACGTGGCAACGAGCTTAAGCCAGAGATCATTCTTGTGGATGGCGACGGTGAGCCCGTGCGCAACGATGCTGGCAACCCTGTACATTACCCAATGTCTGTAGACGCAATCTTGTCTATCGAAGAAGGAGAAAGCGTAACGGCCGGGGATGTTGTTGCGCGTATTCCGCGTGAAGGTGCTAAGACCAAGGACATCACCGGTGGCTTGCCTCGTGTGGCTGAATTGTTCGAAGCGCGCCGTCCCAAGGATCATGCGATTATTGCTGAAATCGACGGGTATGTCCGTTTTGGCCGTGATTACAAGAACAAGCGCCGCATTTCGATTGAACCCAGCGACGAGACGATGGAGCCAGTCGAATACATGGTGCCAAAGGGGAAGCACATTCCTGTCCAGGAAGGCGATTTTGTCCAGAAGGGCGATTACATCATGGACGGAAACCCGGCACCGCACGATATTCTGTCAATCATGGGTGTTGAAGCGCTCGCTGACTATATGATTGACGAAGTGCAAGACGTGTATCGTCTTCAAGGTGTGAAAATCAACGACAAGCATATCGAAGTAATCGTGCGCCAGATGTTGCAAAAATGGGAAATCCAAGATTCTGGGGATACCACGCTGTTGAAAGGTGAGCATGTTGATAAGCAGGAATTTGATGCAGCTTGCGAAAAGGCGCTAGCTAAAGGAGGACGTCCGGCACAGGGAGAACCGATCCTGCTCGGCATTACAAAAGCGTCTCTGCAGACGCGGTCTTTCATTTCGGCTGCTTCGTTTCAAGAGACGACCCGTGTTCTGACTGAGGCTTCAGTTCAGGGTAAAAAAGATAAGTTAGTTGGGCTCAAGGAAAACGTAATAGTTGGTCGTTTGATACCGGCGGGCACTGGAGGTGCAACGCAGACAGTACGCCGTGTAGCCCAAGATCGTGATAATGTCGTAATTGAAGCGCGCCGCGAAGAGGCCGAAGCGGCCGCAGCGCTTGCTGCGCCAGTTGAAGACATCGGAGCAGACGATGTATTTGGCAGCAGTGTAAGTGATACGATGGAAAGTCGAGATACCGAATAAGGTCCGATTAGGACAAGTTAGAAAAGCCCCCAAGAAAAATCTGGGGGCTTTTTTTGTTCCGACCGTTAGATTGGAGACGAAAAGCGCTCAACATTTGATGCTGCTTTGATGTCTTATAAGCGTCATAGAATTGTGTGGAACGTAGAGGTCACAATGCGAACACCATCAGGCAATTTGGTGGGGGCATGTCTGATGGTTTGCTCAATGGCAGCTTTCACGCTTAATGACGCCTGCATTAAGGCATTGGGTCCAACTATACCGTTGTTTCAGATACTGTTTTTGCGAGGTATTCTTTCCACCCTGCTCGTTTGGTCGCTAGCCCGTGCTGTTGGGCCAATTAAATGGCGGTTTCCGCCAAAAGATTGGATATTAGTTGCAACGAGGACTTTGGCTGAAATTGCGGCGGCCTATTTCTTTCTTTCGGCGCTGTATCATATACCTCTAGCCAACTTGACGGCGGTTATGCAAATTCTACCGCTCACGGTTACGTTGGGTGGCTGGCTGTTTTTTGATGAAGTCGTTGGATGGCGGCGTATGAGTGCCATTCTGATTGGCTTTTTTGGCATCTTGCTTATTGTCAGGCCGGGCTCGGACGGATTCGATCTGTATTCATTTTATGCGTTGGCGGCTGTGGTTTTTGTTACAATACGCGATCTATCCACTCGGCGTATGTCAGCTGAAACTCCGTCAATGACCGTGACGCTTGTGGCTTCAGTAGCGATCACACTGTTTTCAGGTATTGTCGGCTTGAACGATGCATGGGTGCCGCTCGACATCAGACAAGTTACTTTGATAGCGGCTGCAGCAGTTTTTATCCTTGGTGGTTATCTATTTTCTGTGTTGGTCATGCGTGTGGGTGAAGTGTCGTTTATTGCCCCTTTTCGTTATACTGGGCTCTTGTGGGCATTACTCCTCGGATTTCTTGTTTTTGGACATTGGCCAGATCAGCTGACACTCTTGGGATGTGTCATCGTAGTGGTGTCAGGCCTTTTTGTTTTTTTACGGGAACGGGAGCTTTCAGTTCATTAAAAACTGAGCCCATTTTGCCTCGCTGTCGCCAAGAAAAATGCTCCATGATTTTTTTTGCCAATATGTCAGCAGTGTTAGCATTTCAACGTAAGCAGTCGCTTGCTTGAACGAAGTATCGAAGATTTTGTTGAGGCACATTTTTATGAAAACCTCATTCAAAGCGCGTTTTGCATTGGAATGCAGCAAACACTAAAGTCAAAAATCAAAGTCGAATTGAAACTTCAGTTCTGCTGGTTTCGGCAAAATTATTGCCCTGATGACAAATATTATTTTATTCATCAGTTAGTGCGAATAAAGGCCTTTTTCTAACCTTGATGGTATCTATATTCGTTTGAATTTTATTGATGGCTGGATACGTAAATCGATGAACGAAAATAATCTGCCTACCTTTTTTGTGAATTTACAGCGCCATATATCGGGTGAAGGAAGCCAGGTATTCTTCTCGACCCAATGTAACGGGGAAGTAGTGTTGACAAAAGAGTAGACAAAATTTATACGCGCACGCACCCGGTACTGAAGGATTCTCCTTTAAAGCCGATATCAAAATTGTAGTAGACAAGGTCTCGGCTATTTTGAAGCTGGCACCCTCTGTAAACTCACCGCGTCGTTTGCCTCGGAATGGAAACGATTGCGGCTTCTGCGCTTGTGATTTCACAAGTAGCAACGATGTAAATAACCGTGCTGGGGAAACTCTGCGCAACACAAGAAAAGCAAACGGGAAAGAGACCCTATGCCAACTATTCAACAGCTGATCCGCAAGCCGCGGCAGCCAAAAATTAAACGCTCGAAGTCGCAGCACCTAGAGCAGTGCCCTCAAAAGCGTGGTGTTTGTACCCGCGTTTACACAACAACACCAAAAAAGCCGAACTCGGCTATGCGAAAAGTTGCAAAGGTTCGCCTAACCAACGGATACGAGGTGATCTCTTATATCCCGGGTGAAAGCCACAACCTGCAAGAACACTCCGTGGTCTTGATCCGTGGTGGTCGTGTCAAGGACCTTCCCGGCGTTCGATACCACATCTTGCGTGGCGTTCTAGATACCCAAGGCGTCAAAGATCGTAAGCAGCGTCGTTCGAAATATGGCGCGAAGCGTCCCAAGTAAGAAGGAGAGGCTGAGATGTCACGTCGTCACGCCGCCGAAAAACGCGAAATTTTACCTGACGCCAAATACGGCGATAAGGTACTTAGCAAATTTATGAACAACCTAATGATCGACGGTAAGAAGTCGGTCGCGGAGCGCATTGTTTATAATGCACTAGACCGCGTTGAAACCAAAATAAAACGCGCACCAGTTGAAGTGTTCCATGAAGCACTGGACAACATTAAACCGTCGGTCGAAGTGCGTTCTCGCAGAGTCGGTGGTGCCACCTACCAAGTTCCGGTTGAAGTGCGGCCTGAGCGTCGCGAAGCGCTCGCGATTCGCTGGTTGATCACTGCGTCGAGGAACCGCAACGAAAATACAATGGAAGAACGCCTTGCGGGCGAACTTCTAGACGCCGTTAACTCGCGCGGAACCGCCGTGAAAAAGCGGGAAGACACTCACAAAATGGCTGAGGCGAATAAGGCATTCAGCCACTATCGCTGGTAATCCCCAGAGGACACAAGATCAATGGCACGCGAATATACGCTCGAACACTACCGCAACTTCGGTATCATGGCGCATATCGATGCAGGCAAAACAACCTGCTCGGAGCGCATCCTGTACTATACTGGAAAATCCCACAATATTGGCGAAGTGCACGACGGTGCGGCAACCATGGATTGGATGGAACAGGAACAAGAACGCGGTATTACAATAACTTCGGCTGCGACCACTACATTCTGGGAGCGCACGGAGGACGGTCAGACGGCAGACACGCCTAAACATCGCCTGAATATCATCGATACCCCCGGACACGTCGACTTCACTATTGAAGTTGAGCGCTCTTTGGCAGTTCTCGACGGAGCCGTTTGCGTTTTAGACGCTAACGCTGGCGTGGAACCTCAAACAGAAACCGTGTGGCGTCAGGCTGACCGTTACAAAGTGCCTCGCATGGTATTTGTTAACAAGATGGATAAAATTGGCGCAGATTTTTTCAATTGCGTCGAAATGATCGAAGACCGTACCGGGGCGACAGCAGTGCCTGTGGCTATTCCAATTGGTGCCGAGACTGAACTCGAAGGCCTTATCGACTTGGTCACCATGGAAGAGTGGCTTTGGCAGGGTGAAGACCTCGGTGCTTCCTGGATCAAAGCGCCGATTCGTGACAGCTTGAAGAGTATGGCTGACGAATGGCGCGGTAAAATGATTGAAGCGGCCGTCGAGATGGACGACGATGCAATGATGGAGTACCTTGAAGGCAACGAGCCCGATGTTAGTACGTTGCGTACTTTGCTTCGCAAGGGAACTCTGGAAATGGCCTTCGTGCCAGTTTTAGGTGGATCAGCGTTCAAAAACAAAGGGGTCCAACCTTTACTAAATGCTGTGATTGACTACTTGCCGAGTCCGCTGGATGTTGTGGATTATATGGGCTTCAAGCCAGGCGACGATGACGAAGTTCGGGATATCGCAAGGCGCGCGGATGACGATATGGCATTTTCCGGATTGGCATTCAAAATTATGAATGACCCATTTGTTGGTTCCTTAACTTTCACTCGGATTTATTCGGGGACTCTCAGTAAGGGTGAAACCTTGTTGAATTCGACCAAAGGAAAAAAAGAGCGTATCGGTCGTATGATGATGATGCACTCCAATAACAGAGAAGAAATCACGGAAGCATTTGCGGGTGACATCATTGCGCTTGCGGGCCTGAAAGATACCACAACCGGTGACACATTATGTGCCGTCAACGAACCTGTGGTTCTTGAAACGATGACTTTCCCTGATCCTGTGATTGAGATCGCCGTAGAGCCTAAAACTAAGGCCGATCAGGAGAAAATGTCACAAGGCCTAGGCCGTTTAGCCGCGGAGGATCCGTCGTTTCGCGTTGAAACAGATTTGGAGTCTGGGCAAACAATTATGAAAGGCATGGGTGAACTACACTTGGACATTCTCGTGGATCGTCTGAAACGTGAATTTAAAGTCGAGGCCAACATTGGCGCACCTCAAGTTGCCTACCGGGAAACGATTGGTCACGAGGTGGAGCACACTTACACCCACAAGAAGCAGTCGGGTGGCTCTGGCCAATATGCTGAGGTGAAAATGATCATTTCGCCGACGGAACCCGGTGAGGGCTATTCGTTTGAGAGCCGCGTTGTTGGTGGTGCTGTTCCAAAAGAATATATTCCTGGTGTAGAGAAGGGTATCAAGTCGGTGATGGACTCTGGTCCTTTGGCGGGTTTCCCAGTGATCGATTTCAAGGTTGCTTTGATTGACGGTAAGTTCCACGACGTGGACTCTTCAGTTCTAGCCTTCGAAATTGCTGGACGCATGGGAATGCGCGAGGGAATGCGTATGGCGGGTGCCAAATTGCTCGAGCCGGTCATGAAAGTCGAAGTTATTACCCCAGAAGACTACACTGGCGGTATTATTGGCGATCTGACATCACGTCGTGGGCAGGTGACAGGGCAGGAACCGCGCGGTAACGCCGTGGCAATCGACGCCATGGTACCGCTAGCCAACATGTTTGGCTATATTAACACTTTGCGTTCGATGTCGTCGGGCCGTGCCCAGTTCACCATGCAATTCGACCATTATGATCCGGTTCCGCAAAATATATCGGAAGAGATCCAGGCTAAATTTGCATAATCGGGATGGCGGGGTGAACCCCGCCCTACCCAACCATCGTAGGGCGGGGTTTATCTCGCCGATCCAGAAAAAGAGGAGCCTTTGAAATGGCAAAGGAAAAGTTTGAGCGTATAAAGCCGCACTGTAATATTGGAACGATTG
>ERZ1048686.399-NODE-399-length-43570-cov-25.783845_pt1 | contig 43570 bp, 42 predicted proteins | sample MGYA00383099_ERZ1048686 | MGnify/ENA primary metagenome ERZ1048686 (study PRJEB29581, sample SAMEA5548369) | metagenome | biome: marine; feature: coastal; material: water | depth 25 m | study: Short-term variability in the microbial, nano- and picoplankton... | reverse complement strand
AAGCAAGAGCACAAAATGCTGAAGATCAGCTTAAAGATGCTGTAACGAAAACGTTTGAAGCTGAAGCAAGGTCTGAAAAGGCTGAGTTAGAGGCTTTAGCATCTGAGAAATTAGCTCTTGAATCAGCAGAGCAAAGAGAGTCAATTGAGGCAAAAGCAAAAGAAGCACAAGAAAAAGCTGATGAAGCTGCTGAACAAAAACGAATAGCTGAGGTAGCGCTGGAAAAAGCTGAAAAATTAGCTCAAGATGCTGCTAAACAAACAGATTTGTCAGAGACTAAAGCGAAAGAAGCTGAAAAATTAGTTAAAGAGGCGGCTGAGAAAAAGAAAATAGCTGAGGCTAAAGCTAAAGAAGCAGAAGACAGAGCTAGAGAGGCAGATGAACAAAAACAATTAGCTGAAGCCAAAGCTAAAGAAGCTGAAGTTCAGCTTAAAGATTCTGAAGCAAAAGCGGAAGTTGCTGCTAAGAAGAAAGAATTAGCCGAGAAGCAGGCGAAATTAGCTCAAGAGCTTACACAAATAGAACTGAAATTAAAAAATCAGCTTGAGGCGGAGATTGCTGCTCAAAAACAAGCCTATGAAAGGGAGCAATATACTCAACTTCTTAACCAGGAAATTCAAGAGGAACAAAGCTCGGAGTTGATGCAAAAAATTAAAAATCAAGAAATTATTTTGAAAAATGCTTGGGTCAATAATATTGCTGCAGAAGTTAAATCTGTTTGGAACTTCCCAGGAGCAGAGGATGACTGGTTTGTTGAATTATTAGTTACCCAAGATAGAGAAGGCAAGGTATTGAATGTTAAAACAGGAGACACCAATGTTGGCAATAGTGTTATAGGTAAGAGATTCATAGATTCAGTTGAAAGAGCTGTCTATAAGGCCACACCATTGCCTATATCACCTGATGTTAGCGTGTGGCAAAAAGATATTTTGTTTACTTTTTACCCTTAATTAGGAATTTTTTTTTGGTTTTTATTTAACTTTTTAATCTATACAATAAATTAAAATATTAAGCATGAAAACGCAAGATTTTTTATTAGAATTAGGTACTGAGGAGTTACCTCCAAAGCTATTAGTAAAGCTCTCTAGTTCTCTTAAAGACAACATTATTAACGAGCTTAAGCAACTCAATATTTCAACATCTAATGTAACTGCATACGCCACTCCGAGACGTCTAGCAATAACTATTGCTGAATTACAAAGCAAGCAGCAAGATCAAATTATTGAAAAGAAAGGTCCTTTAGTAGAATCACCAGATAAGGCGATAAAGGGTTTTGCAAAGTCTTGTGGTGTTGGTATAAGCGAACTCGAGAAGCGTTCTTTAGGAAATAAAGAGTATTACTTTTATAAAGCCAAAGAGGCGGGAAAAAGTATTCAAAGCTTGTTGCCTAGAGTTATTGAATCCTCAATAAATAATATCCCAATCACTAGAGCTATGAAGTGGGGAGATTTGGACTACTCTTTTGTTAGACCTGTGCACTGGTTAGTAATGATGCTTGATAATGAAGTTGTGCCAGCTCACATTATGGGACTAGAAAGTGGAAATACTACAAAAGGTTTAAGATCTAATGAAGACACGCTTTTAGAAATATCTCATGCAAATAAGTATCACTCAATCATGCTTAATGAAGCAAAAATAGAAGTCGATTTTAATAAACGTAAGGAAATTATTCGTCAACAAGTTTTATCAGTTGCCAAGACTAATAATGCTGAAGTAGTTATTGATGATTCCTTGCTAGATGAGGTTTGTGCATTAGTTGAGTATCCTAGAGCATTTTCTGGAAGCTTTGATAAGAAATTTTTGGCTGTTCCTGAAGAGGCGCTGATATCAGCTATGAAATTACATCAAAAATACTTTCATATGGTTGATAGTAAAGGTAACTTATTGCCTTTTTTCATCTCAGTTGCAAATATTGAATCAACAAACCTGCAGGTGGTTATTGAAGGAAATGAACGCGTTATTCATCCAAGACTTGCAGATGCTGAGTTTTTTTGGAATCAAGATAAATCAGTGAGACTTGATCAAAGACTTGGTGAACTAGAGAATGTTTTGTTTATGAAGTCATTGGGTTCAATGGCTGAAAAAGCAAAGCGCATTGAATCTCTTAGTAAATATATTGCTAACTTGGTTGGATTTGATGCTGATACTTCTGCGAGGGCAGGGTCATTATCTAAATCTGACTTAATGAGTGAGATGGTCGGAGAGTTTGCTGATTTACAGGGCATTATGGGTGGCTACTATGCACTTAATGATGGTGAGTCAAAGGCTGTTTCAATCGCCATTAGAGAACACTATCAGCCAAGATTTTCTGGGGATAAATTGCCATCAACAAACGAAGGTCTTGTGGTCGCAATTGCCGACAAGCTGGATACGATTACAGGTATTTATGGTATCGGGCAGGCACCAACAGGATCTAAAGATCCTTTTGCCCTAAGAAGATTGGCATTGGGATTGCTACGAATATTACTAGAAGCTCGAATAGAACTTAACCTAAAAGAGCTAATCGATTTTTCTCTAAACTTACATTTAAAAGAAGTAGATAGAGATTCCTCTTTGTCAATCTATCAATTTATGATGGAGCGCCTTAAAGCATACTATAAGGATTTGGGTGTAGATGGCAGTATCTATGAGGCAGTTCTTGCAGTTAGTCCCAACTCCCCATTTGATTTTCATCAAAGAGTTGAGGCGCTGAATGAGTTTACTCAAAAAAACGAATCGAAGAGTTTAATTGAATCCAACAAGCGAATCAAAAACATTCTTAAGGACTTTGAGGGAGATCATACTAAGTTAAACTCGAAGAAGCTGATTGAGGAATCAGAGAAAAAACTTTATAAGGCAACTGAATTAATTACTAAGCAATTAACTGAGAAACAAGACTATAAAGCTATTATGCTGTCTTTACTTGACTTAAAAGATGTAATTGATACTTTCTTTGAAACAGTCATGGTTAATGCCGACGATTTAGAGCTAAGAGAGGCCCGTCTAATGCTTATAAGTCGTGTGAGGGCTTTATTTTTATCGGTAGCTGATATCTCCTATCTATCATCTTAACTAAATGAAAGCACTAATTCAACGAGTAACATCTTCAAGTGTTGAAGTTGATGGCACTAATGTTGGTCAAATTAACAAAGGTCTGCTGGTATTTATTGGTATTGAAAAATTAGATGAGTTATCTCATGCCGACAAAATGATCAATAAAATACTTTCTTATCGAGTCTTTTCAGATGAAAACGATAAGATGAATTTAAGTGTTAGTGATATAAATGGCGATGTCTTATTAGTACCACAATTTACACTTGCAGCAGATACTAAGAATGGTACTAGAGCGGGTTTTTCAACTGCTATGAACCCATTAGAGGCAGAAAATATATACGATTACATGGTAGAAAAATTTAAAACATATCTCAATACTCAGAGTGGAGTTTTTGGCGCTAATATGAAAGTATCGTTGGTAAATGATGGTCCCGTAACCTTTCTTTTAGAATGTTAACTCTTCTCTTGAGTTTTAGATTTCAACTTTATCTTCATAAAGGTACATTATGAATAATTTTGTTAAAATTTATGGAATTAAGAACTGTGATACTGTCAAGAAAGCGCTAAATTATTTGATTGATAATGATGTTTCTTATGAATTTATTGATTTCAGAAAGAGTCCACTTTCAAATAAAGAATTTCAAGCAATGATTGACTCAGTTGGCTCGGAGTTGTTAATTAATAAAAGATCAACAACATATCGGTCATTGACAGAAAATCAAAAAAGTAAGATTGATTATGATCTTGTAATGGAGTTTCCTACTCTTATAAAGAGGCCTGTATTAGTTTATGGCGATAATATTATGGTTGGCTATAGTGAGAAGGATTACGAAATATTTTTTACTAAGTGATATTGATTAGTTATTGAGTTTCAAGCTCTTTTCTAACCTCATCCATATCAATAGCTTTGGCTTTTTCTAGGAGATCCTCTAAGTCCTTTCCTGAGATTGAACCAGGCTGAGAAAAAATACCAATACCTTCACGAAAAATCATTAATGTTGGGATTGAGCGAATTCTAAAATGAGCACCAAGCGCTTGCTCATCTTCTGTATTTATTTTAGCAAAGGCGACACCATCAACCTTTTCTGAAGTTTCTTTAAAGGTTGGTGCAAATTGCAAGCATGGCCCGCACCATGGAGCCCAGAAATCTATAATTACAATTTCGTTGTTTGCAATTGTTTCATCAAAATTTGATTGCGTAAGATCTAAAACAGCCATAAAACCCCTTTTGTAAAAATCGAAAAAGTATTATAACTTTTTTACTAAAATATTGGCTTGTTTTTCTGTAACTGTTAGAATACTCTAATGAATATATTAGGTATAGATCCTGGTTCAAGAATCACTGGTTTTGGACTTATAAAAGCTGACAAACTTAAATTTACTTATATTAATAGTGGTTGCATTCGAACCCAAGGTGATTTAAATGAACGAGTTGTTACAATATACTCAGGAATTAAAGAAATTCTTTCAAAGCATGAAGTTGATATAGTGGTTATTGAGAGAGTGTTTATGCGCCCAGATAGACCAAATCCTGATGCCGCAATAAAGCTTGGTCATGCACGAGGAGCAATTATTTCAGCTGCTGGAGGTCAGGGAATTCCAATGGTAGATTACACAGCAAATCAAATCAAAAAGGCGGTTGTTGGAAGAGGACATGCTACTAAAGAGCAGGTTTCTTTTATGGTTCAGCAACTATTAAAATTGAATAAAGCACCACAAGCTGATGCAGGAGATGCTTTAGCTGGCGCTATTTGCCATGCCTATCACGCTCTATAGAGGGCTAGCTAAAATAAACCTTAACTTCCCCAAAATCTGGTAATTTTTTAATAATTTCAGAAAGTTCTGAATTAATTTCTGGGACGGTCTTATTATTTAAATAACTGACAGAGAGGTAAAAGTCCACCAAAATTTCACCCTCTAGATAATGAAGTTGGGTTCTATCAATTTTATAATTACAATTTTCAAGCTCAAGGGACTGGCTAATAATTTTTAATGCCTGAGCTCTCTCAGGGAGGTTTTTATATGGTGCATTCTCTTTTTCTTCATCATTTTCAGGGTCAATATGAACAGTCACATCATCCAGATCTTCAAAGCATTCTTTAGCCACACGCTCAACACTTACGCTAATGATGTGACCTTCGCTTACTGATAAAAAAGGGTTTACTTGAACATGAACATCGGCTGATTTTTTATGACCAACCTTTCTCGTTCTCAACGTATGAACGCTATTAACCCCTTTGATTTCAGAAAGTGCCGAGTGAAGAATTTTTATATCTTCTGGGTCTATTGAAGTGTCTACTAACTCTTTGGTGGCTTCGAAACCAAGCTTCCAACCAATATAAATAATTATTACGCCAACTATAATTGCTGCAAGACTATCCAAGAAGAAATAACCATTTGTTGCACCAATAATACCAACAATAACTACAATTGATGAAAACGCATCAGTACGGTGATGCCATGCATTAGCTTTGAGAAGCTCCGACTTAATGTTTTTAGCAACTTTAACTGTATACCAATATAAGGCTTCTTTACTAATAATTGATAATGCTGCAGCGGCAATTAGCCAACCTTCATACTTTAAAGGATTGGCATTAGTAAAACGAGTAACTCCATCGAAAATAATAATGGTTCCAACAATTGCTAAAAAAATACTTAATCCTAGAGTCGCTACAGTTTCAAATCGTTCATGACCATAAGGGTGGTCATCATCAGGTGCCTCACCAGAAAGTTTAGCTGCATACCAAGTAACCCAATCAGTTAGTAAGTCTGAAAATGAATGAACACCATCTGCTATTAATGCACCTGACTGTCCAATAACGCCGACGACGATTTTGATTGCAGAAAGTAAAAAATCTACTAAGGCTCCAATAACGGTGACTTTTTGACTTTTTTTAGTGCGTATATGAGAATCCATTTTTGACTTTATTTTTTTATTTAAAGTTTATTTTATTTTAACTCTGAACTAGATTTCTTCTAATCAAAATTAATATTATTATTATTCAATAACTATATTGAAATCTGGAAGTGCTCCAAGGAGGTGCTTCCCATAAAATTTGGTCACTAGCCTATTATCAAAAATTGTAATCCTACCTTTATCTGTTTCTGTTCTAATTAGTCTGCCACTTGCTTGGATTAATCTTAATGAAGCATCTGGTAATGAGATCTCCATAAATGAGTTTCGGTTTAAAGACTCAAGATAAGACTGTGTGGTTTTTTCTATTGGAGAACTTGGAACACTAAAACGTAATTTAGCAATTATCACATGGTTTAAATTATCTCCTTTGAGGTCAACACCTTCTGCAAAGCTATCCAGTCCAAAGATAATGCTGCCTTTTCCTTTTTTGCGTTTTTCTAGATGTCTTTGTAAAATATTTTTTTTACTATATTCACCTTGAATTAAAATTTTACAATCCATTGATTTTTCTAATAAATCAGCGACCATTTGCATTTGGTTATTTGATGCAAAAAGTACTAATGTAGCTTCATTTTGATCTATACGGTTTTTAAGCTCTATTGCAATTTCTTGGGTATGTTCAAAGGCTTCAGAAGGGCTTGCGTTAATTTTCGCAACTATAAAGTCTACTTCTTTGTGATTAAAAGGTGAGGCCAGACGAAGGTATTGATTTTCATTTGATTTCAAACCCAACTGCTGATTTAATCGCTCGAAGCTGCCTAGAGCTGTTAAGGTGGCGGAAGTTAATATAACGCCTGCAGATTTAGACCATATAAGATTATCTAAAAAACTTGAAACATCAATCTTTGCAGTGTTGAGATGATAATTAGTTTTTTTATTAGCTAGTTTTGATTTTTCTATCCAATTACTGTCTGGTGGTTGTTCTGCATTATAACCCTGCGAAAATGTATTTAGAAGAGACAAAACAGAGGATAAATTTTGATTATTCTGACCTATTATATTATTTAAATTATCAGTTGTAGATTGTTCAATATTATTGCTCTTAGAATAATCCTCCCAATATTCTTTTTGCTCAGAAAAATTATTAAATGCTAAGTTAAAAATGTTCAACAAGTTTTTAGTTAGATTAATTACCTCGCTTGAAACTCCAGCTATTGAAAATAAATGCACCTCATCTAAATATTCCAAATTAGAGATGACTTCAATTAAGTCATCAATCGCTTCATCTATTTTTACAATAAAGCTTTCAGAGCTCTTTTGTTTTGTTATTTTTGCAATTTGATCAATCGAGCTATGGCATTGACGTATTGAAGTTTTCATGAACTCAGTACTACTACTTATTGAAAAATGAGATAGTGCTTTTTGAGAAAGGTGGTGAGCTTCATCAAAAACAAAAATACAATCCTCAACATCTGGAAGGATGTTGTTCCCATTAATAATGTCAGCTAATACAAGATCATGATTAGCAATAATAACTTCTGATTGTGATGCTTTTTTCCTGGCCTTGAAAAAGGCGCAGTCATCATAAAATTCACAACTTTTAGCATTACAGGTGAATCGGTTGCATGCAACTTTTTGCCAAAGTGATTTATCTGGTGGACTCTCAAGGTCATCAATTTCGCCACTCCACCTTGTTGCTGAATAATCATCACTCATCATGTTAAGTGTGTCAAGGTCATTTTGACTTGGCTTTTCATCCCAAAGAAGTGCCTCCTCAAAAAGTGCCGGAGAGGAAGAGTTTGATTCAGTCAGATTAATTAAGTTTCGAATACAAACATAACGAGATCTTCCTTTAGCTAAAGCATACTCAAAATCAACCGATGAGTATTTTTTTGCTTCAACTATATCTTTATTAAGTATTTGTTCTTGCAGGGCTACATTGGCAGAGGCTATGACAAGTTTTTTGTTTTTGGCTTTTGCAATGGGCAAGCAACTTACTAAATATGCCATTGTTTTGCCTGTCCCCGTAGGCGCTTCTACACAAAGAATTGGGTTTGATTCATGGAATTCACCCGTTAATGTTTTAGCTATCTCAGCAATCATTTTGTTTTGTGATGAACGATTGGTGAAATTAGGAAGTTGAGTCTTCGTAGCTTCAAACGAAGAGCGTATCTGCTTTTTTATTGTTGGGCTGAGCATTAAATATATTTAAGATTGTCTTTCTAGGGACAATTCACATAAAAGCTTTAAAGCGGATCGGTAATTTGATTCTGGGATAACTTTTAATGAATTTAGAGCCTTTATAGATTCATCTTTTGCAACATTTCGGCTAAACTCAAATGCTTTGATATTGATAAGGATATCAACAATATTATCAATATTTGATGCGTCAGCTTCAGTTATAGCATTAGTAAGAATTTTATTTTCTTTACCAGTTGTTTTCTCAAGAGCGTAAATCATAGGTAGGGTAACTTTTCCTTCAGATAGGTCATCACCAATTTCTTTGCCAATGATTGATGAATCAGACTCATAGTCTAGAGTGTCATCAATGATCTGAAAGGCATTACCTAGGTGCATACCAAAACTACCAAGTGCGGTAATTAGTTCTTTAGAAGATTCAGATAAAATTCCTGCTATTTGGCATGCTGCTTTAAAAAGACAGGCAGTTTTTTGTTCAATTACTTCGAAATACTCAGACCGAGAGACTTTAGCATTTCTAATGTTTAGAAGCTGCAACACTTCTCCCTCAGATATTTGGTTTGTTGCCTTTGATAGTACCCTCATGATTTCCATAGAGTTTGGTTCAACCATAATTTCAAATGCTCTGGAATATAGAAAGTCACCTACAAGAACGCTTGGAGCGTTTCCCCATAATTCATTAGCTGTATTCTGTCCACGACGAGTTGTTGACTCATCAACCACATCATCATGAAGCAAAGTTGCAGTGTGGATAAGTTCTATTACTACAGCCATTGCGTGATGATCTTTCCCACTATAGCTTGTAGCTCTTGCGCACAATAATAAAAGAAGTGGTCTAATACGCTTTCCACCAGAACTAATAATGTAGTGACTCATTTGATTAATAAGCTCGACATTTGAATTTAAGCGGTTGATGAGAATGTCATCCGTCATCTCAAGATCACTCTTCATAAGAGCTTGAATTTCACTAAAATTTTGCATAAGGATTTATTTTAACTGACTTGCAAGTAGATAAACTTCTTTAGATCTAGGACGCGATGCCTTTGGCTTTATTATTGAAACTTTTTTAAAAGTTTGGCGTGCATTTTTAACATAAGCATCAAAACCATCACCTTGGAAAACCTTTACAATAAAGTGTCCATTTATTGTCAAGGTTTTAATTGCCATATCCATAGCTAATTCAGCTAGGTACATTGATTTTGGAAGGTCGACGGATAGTTGGCCACTCATATTAGGAGCCATATCAGAAAGAACAATATCAATTGAATTTTCATCAGTTAATTTTAATAATTCATCATAAACTGATTGTTCAGTAAAGTCTCCCTGTACAAAATCAACCCCATCTATTTTTTCAATTAATAAAATATCACTAGCTATTACTTGGCCAGAGTCTCCTACTATTTTTGCAGCAACTTGAGACCATCCGCCTGGAGCTGCACCAAGATCAAGAACTTTGTTGCCTTTTTTGATAATTTTATTTTTATCAATGATTTCAAGTAACTTATAGACAGCTCTACATCTATAACCCTCTTTTTGAGCTTTTTTTACGTATTCATCATTTAAGTGCTCATGCATCCAACGACGTGAGCTTCCTTTTTTGGCCACAACTAAAAAAATTATTAATAAAGTATTGCAGTTATTTTATAAGAGTAAATCTTCTAGCAAGCTTAAATTGATTTTGAATTAGATTGTGCTTTACATAGTTTTTACGGGATAATGTGCCATCAATTTTTAATGACTACGGCATTTAATGACTAACAACCTCAGAAACATCGCAATCATTGCTCACGTAGACCATGGAAAGACGACGCTTGTAGATAAACTACTTTCCCAGTCTCAGACCTTTGACGATCGATTCCAAGCAACGGAACGTATGATGGATTCCAATGACCTAGAAAAGGAACGAGGAATAACAATTAGTTCAAAGAACACTGCAATAAAGTGGCGGGATTATAGAATTAATATTGTTGACACACCTGGCCATGCTGATTTTGGTGGTGAAGTTGAAAGAGTGCTTTCAATGGTGGATAGTGTTTTACTTTTAGTTGATGCCGTTGATGGACCAATGCCTCAGACACGATTTGTTACAAAAAAAGCATTTGAGCAAGGTCTTAATCCTATAGTAGTAATTAATAAGATTGACAGGCCTAGTGCACGTCCAGACTGGGTAATTGATCAAGTCTTTGACTTGTTTGATCAGCTCGGAGCTACTGAAGAGCAATTAGATTTCCCTGTTATATATGCCTCAGCCCTGGGCGGCTACGCTTCTGAAGATGATGATGTTAGAGATGGTGATATGACACCAATGTTTGAAGTAATTGTTAATAAAGTTCCGGCACCCAATGTTGATCTTGATGGCCCGTTCCAAATGCAAATTACTTCTTTGGATTACTCTTCATTTGTAGGCGCTATAGGTATTGGACGAATTAAAAGAGGTATCGCCAAAAAAAATATACAGAATGTTTTAGTCTCTCCTGATGGCTCAAAGCGTAACATCAAAATTGTTCAGCTATTAGGCTTTAATGGCCTTGAAAGGCATGAAGTAAGTTCTGCAAATGCAGGAGATATCGTAGGTATAGTTGGCATCGAAAACATATCAATTTCAGATACAATTTGCGACTCAACTAAAGTTGAGGCTTTACCTCCTTTAAGTGTTGATGAGCCAACTGTTAGTATGGCTTTTAGAGTTAATGATTCGCCATTTGCAGGCCTTGATGGTAAATACATAACATCCAGAAATATACGAGAGCGACTGGACAAAGAACTTATTTACAATGTAGCTTTAAGGGTTGAGAATACACAAGACTCTTCAGAGTTCTTGGTATCTGGAAGAGGTGAGTTACACCTTTCAATTCTAATAGAAACAATGCGAAGAGAAGGCTTTGAATTATCTGTTGGAAGACCGCAAGTTATTCTAAAAGAAATTGAAGGTGTTATATGTGAGCCTTTTGAAGATTTAACGGTTGATGTTGAATCTGTTCACCAGGGCTCTGTGATGGAGAAATTAGGAGAGAGAAAGGCAGAACTTACCAATATGACACCAGATGGAAAAGGTCGAGTGAAGCTCGATTTTATGATTCCAGCTAGAGGCTTAATAGGTTTTCGAACTGAATTTTTAACGGCAACCACTGGAACTGGACTTATGTATTCAACATTTGACTCTTATAGGCCTCAAAAAGAGGGCAAGATTGGACAAAGAACTAATGGTTCTCTAATTTCTATGAATCAAGGAAAATCAGTTGCTTATGCAATATTTAATTTGCAAAAAAGTGGCAAATTCTTTGTTGGGCATGGAGAGGATATATATGAAGGAATGGTTGTGGGAATTAATACGAGAGATAAAGATCTTGTAATTAATGTAATGAAAGGTAAGCAGCTGACCAATGTAAGAGCTTCAGGTACTGATGAAGCAGTAGCCTTAACACCTAAAATTACTCTAGATTTAGAGCAAGCCTTAGAATTTATTGATGATGACGAACTGGTAGAAGTTACTCCAAACAATATTAGAATTCGTAAAAGATTACTCACAGAGAACCAAAGAAAACGTTCAAGGAATTCATAGAATCTTCATTGTTTCTTTAATTTTTGCCTATATAATCAGCCCTTTCGCATTAAAAAATAGTTTTTATGGATTCTATTTTAGATTTTTTAGTTAGGCAAAAAAAGTTTGCGCTGGTTTTTTCTCTTGCTTTTATCGCAATTGGTGTTTTATCGGTTGTTGGGATGCAGCGAGATCAGTTCCCAGCAGTTGACTTTGAAATTTTGGCTGTAACAACTGCATATCCCGGTGCTTCCCCTGAAGATGTTGAGAAGAGTGTAACCAACGTAATTGAAAATGAGTTATTAAGTGTTGGCGGGATAAAAGAAATTACTTCTACTTCACGTGAGGGAATTTCAAGCATCATTGTCACACTTCAGGCTGATTTAAAGGATGTTACAACGGTCAAAAATGATGTTCGAAATGCCGTTAATCGTGTTAAAAGTTACCCAGAAGAAGTTACCGACTTACCTCAAGTGGTTGACTTTAACGTAACTGAATTTCCCATAATTACTATTAATATTGATGGTGCAAATAGTGATTATGCTCTCGCCAGACAAATTACAGATGATCTTGAGACAGCTCTTTTAAAGATTAAAGGTGTCGCTTCTATAGATAAAAACGGTTATTTAGAGAGTGAAATTCAGATTAAAGTTGATCCAGTTAAGCTTGATAAGTACAACATGTCAATTAACGAGGTAATATCAGCAATTTCTTCTCGCAACTCTCGTTTTACAGTTGGAGGAAATAATCAAGAAAACTTAGAGAAAAATATCGTCATTCTTTCTGAATTTGAAAGTATTGATGATATTAGAAATGTTGTAATTAAGTCTAGCTTTGATGGTCCAATAATAAGGCTTAGGGACATCTCTGAAGTATTTAGGGGTGAAGAAGAGGAGACCTCAATCACTCGAATTAATGGAACTAAAGGTTTTATCCTTCAAATCAAAAAAAATAATCAGGCAGATATTATTAGAACGGTTAAAAGGGTTAGAAAGCGTGTTTCTGAACTGCAAGAGAATTATCCTGATGATATAAATATTTTTTATACTGATGACTCTTCAGAAGCAGTTGAAAATAGACTCGATATCATTATCAAGAATGGCTATATTGGGCTTGCTTTAGTTTTAATTGTTTTGGGCGTTTTTCTCTCTATAAAGACTGCTTTTTGGGTTGCTGTCAGTATACCTGTTACTCTTCTAGGAACCGTTTTTGGCCTTGGTCTAACCGGGAATACCATTAATCTAATTTCACTTTCTGGGTTTATTCTTGTGTTGGGTATTGTTGTCGATGATAGTATCGTTATTGCTGAAAGTATTCACTACTATAAATCCAAGGAAGGCAACCTATATAAGAATGTTGTAATGGGGTTAAAACGAGTCATTATGCCTGTTGTAACGACAATAATATCAACCATGCTTGTTATGTCTTCGTTTTTTCTCATGTCAGGCATTTTGGGTAAGTTTATCTACGTTTTACCAGTCGTTGTTATTTTTGCTCTTGGTATATCTTTTTTAGAAATTACTTTCGCTCTACCAGCACACTTGGCAACAAAAAAAGTCGATAAACAAAGGACTTGGTTTATACCTGTAGAAAATTTTTACAATAGGTTTATGCACTATGCCTTGAGGTGGAGATATTTAATTGTTCCTCTATTTATCGCTCTGCTTGTGTATTCATCATTTTTTGCATTTAAAAATATTCCTTTTAATTTGTTTCCATCTAGAGGGGCAACAGTAATGTTTGCAAATGTTGAGGCGCCTAATGGAAGCTCAGCTGCCTATACTGAAAATATAGTTATTGAGGTTGAAAATATAATTACTAATGAAATTGGCGAAGATCTCGATTCATTAACAAGTAATATTGGTAGTTACTTCACAAATGTTGCAAACATAGAAATTGCATTAACTCCAACAAGTGACAGAGAGAGAACTGCTGAAGATATGGAAGAAAAACTTAAAGCTTTAGTGGAAAAAGTTGAGGGTGCTGAAAAAATTAATATTTCTTTATTAAGACCCGGACCGCCACAAGGTGAAGACATTGAAATTACCCTTGTAGCTGAAAATGATATTCAGCGAAATTTGGCAGCAAATAAGCTTGAAAAGATACTGAAATCAATTGATGGTGTTGATAACATCAATCGTAATGATGAGATTGGTAAGCCTCGAATCGAGACGGTGCTTGATTTTGATGAGATGGCTCGTTTAGGAGTTGATTACCAGTCAGTATACCGCCATCTTAGAACTGCATTTTCTGGATCCTATGTAACAGATGTTAGTATTGCTGGTCAGGATGAAGATGTTAGAATTTATATAGGTAGTAATGACTATACTGAGAACTTTATTATGAATACTACCGTTAAAAATCTTCAAGGAAATTCAATACCAATGAGCAAATTCTCAACTCTTAGAGAGATTAAAGGTGAACCTGATTACAACCATTTTGACGGGGATCGATCAATCAAATTAACAGCAAGTATTGCTGATGGACGCCCAAAGAATGGACGCCCAAAGACAAAACCGAGCGAGGTAGATCAAGATCAAAACTTTGATGGGGATCAATCAATCAAAAGAGGACCACCAAGAGAGCCACCACCAACTAAAACGGCAGTATTGACAATGGTTCTAGAAGAACTTAATGCGCCAGTTGATTTCCCTCAAGTATCTATCATTACCTCTGGTGGAGCGCAAGAGTCGATTGAATCCTTGCAAGATTTTCTCAGGGCTTTTGTTGTAGCTATTATTGGCATTTTCCTGTTACTCGCAATACTCTTTAATTCATATTCACAACCCATGCTTGTACTGGCAGCCGTTCCATTCTCTTTGATTGGTGTAGTTTGGGCTTTTTATTTTCATGGTGAACCACTTAGCTTTTTTGCTTTAACAGGCTCATTAGCGCTGATGGGTGTAATCGTAAATGACTCCTTGGTGATGGTGAGCCACCTTAATTATATTAAAGAAAAGAGTGCCGCTTTAGAAGACAAGATTATTTGGATTGCTAGAGGCTCCAGAGACCGTCTAAGAGCTGTCGTACTAACAACTCTAACGACAATGGCTGGTGTTTTGCCACTTGCTTATGGTATCGGTGGTACAGATGTATTCCTTCAGCCAATGGTTCTTGCTCTTGGTTATGGATTAATATTTGGAACAGTACTAACCCTAATACTTTTACCTTGCATGTATCTAATGAACTATGACTTTATTAATATGCTCGGAAAAATTAAAACAAAGTACTCTAGAAAGAAAGCAGTTGTATAGTTATTTATTTTGAAGAGCTAAACGGATCAGTTGCTCTGTTGTGAGGTCTTTGTCTTCAATTTTTGAAACCATCTTGTTTGCTTCTTTTGTTTTAAAGCCAAGAGACTGAAGCGCTTCAATCGCTTGTTTGGCATTTGGATTGCTACTCTGTCGAAATCCATTGGTTCCGTTAGGACTGCTGACTAGCTCTACCTTGCTAAGTCTATCTTGTAATTCAACTATAAGCTTTAGTGCAGTCTTTTTGCCAATACCAGGGGTTTTTGCTAAAAGATCTGAGTCTTCAATGGCAATACACTCAATAAGAGAGGTTACAGAAAGGTGCGACAATATTGCAAGTGCAACTTTTGGTCCCACACCGTTAACTCTTATTAATTCTCTAAAAATATTTTTTTCATCTTTTGATCTAAATCCAAATAGTGTATGAGCATCTTCTTTAATGCTGAGGTGTGTAAAAAGTAAAATCTCATCATTCGGATTACCCAGCTCATAGAATGTTGACATTGGACAGAGTAATTCATAGCCAATACCACCAACCTCCATAAGGATTTCGGGAGGATTCTTACTAATTATTTGACCTTTAAGATGACCAATCATAGCCAAGGGAACTTGTTAAAGTGTTCTGTCTCAAAAGAACGTATTTGATTTTCATATTGTAATGTTAAACCAATATCATCAAGACCATTAAGAAGTCTACGTTTTCTCTCAGCGTCAACATCAAAATTAAATATCTGGTTCTGTGTTTTAACAGTTTGATCCTCAAGATTGATAACTATATTACCGCTATATTTAAATAAATCATCAACAATTTCATGACTTAAAACAATCGGAAGAATGCCATTTTTAAAGCAATTGTTATAGAATATATCTGCAAAGCTAGGTGCAATAATAGCACGAAATCCAAAATCTTCTAGAGCCCAAGGGGCATGCTCTCTAGAGGAGCCACAACCAAAGTTTCTTCTTGTTAAAAGAATTTGAGCACCTGAATATTGTGGATTGTTTAAAACGAAGTCAGTATTAATTGGGCGTATTGAATTATCCATTCCAACTTCACCGTGATCTAGATAACGCCATTCATCAAATAAGTTAGGTCCGAAACCACTTCTTTTTATTGATTTTAAGAATTGTTTTGGAATGATAGCATCAGTGTCAATATTTGCCCGATCTAGAGGCATAGCAATAGAGCTCAATGAGGTAAATTTTTTCATGAATCTACCCCTGAAAAATGACCTGCAATCGCGCTCGCTGCAGCAATAGCAGGGCTAACTAGATGGGTGAATGAGCCTTGACCTTGCCTACCCTCAAAGTTTCTATTTGAGGTACTTGCACATCTCTCTCCAGGCTCTAATTTATCAGCATTCATTGCTAGACACATTGAGCATCCGGGCTCTCGCCACTCAAAACCTGCATCTTTAAAAATTTGATCGAGCCCTTCAGTTTCAGCCTGCTTTTTGACGAGCCCAGAGCCCGGCACGACAAGTGCAAGTTTTATATTGTCAGCGATTTTTTTACCTTTTGCAACTGAAGCGGCTATGCGTAAGTCTTCAATCCTTGAGTTTGTACAGGAGCCTATAAAAACTTTATCTATTGCAACTGAACTTAATGAAGTGTTGGGTTCTAGATGAATATATTTTAGTGCGTTACGAATACTTTCCGCTTTTACTTGGTCTTTTTCTTTTTCTGGGTCAGGTGTTGAGCCATTTATATCAATGACCATCTCAGGTGATGTACCCCAAGTTACTTGAGGTTTAATCATGCTTGCGTCTATTACAATTGATTCATCAAAATGTGCATCATCGTCGCTATGCAACGTCTTCCAATATTCTAAAGCTAAGTCCCAATTCTCATCTATAGGTGTAAAAGGCCTCCCTTTAACGTAATCAACGGTCTTATCATCTACTGCAACTATTCCAACCTTTGCTCCTGCTTCAATTGACATATTACATAGGGTCATCCTACCTTCTATACTCATAGATTGAATAGCAGTACCACAAAACTCAATTGCAAATCCAGTTCCACCAGCAGTACCAATTTTTCCAATTACATATAGTGCAAGATCTTTAGCACTAATATTGTCACCTAAAATGCCGTTAACTTCAATTTTCATATTTTTAGCTTTGTTCTGCCATAGGCAGCCTGTTGCAAGAACATGCTCGACTTCTGAGGTGCCAATACCAAAAGCTAAGGCACCTAAGGCGCCATGTGTTGTTGTATGGGAATCGCCACATACAATACTCATTCCTGGAAGTGTCGCACCTTGCTCAGGACCAATAACATGAACAATGCCTTGACGAATGTCATTCATTTGGATTTCATTGATATCGAAGGTTTTACAATTCTTATCAAGGGTTTCAACTTGGAGTCTAGAGACTGGATCGGTAATACTATTTACACCACTTGATCTCTCTGTTGTTGGAACATTATGATCAGGCACTGCCAGGTTTGACTTGTTACGCCATAGTTTTCTTCCTGAAAGTGTAAGTCCTTCAAATGCCTGGGGCGAAGTGACTTCATGAATGAGCTGGCGATCAATATATATAAGAGTTGCACCATCCTGCTCTCGAACTATATGAGCACTCATAAGTTTGTCGTAAAGTGTTTCGGCCATTATTACTAAGTAATACTTGATAAAATGACTATTTTACATTTCTAACTCAACCTCAATTATAGAAATATATTTACAAGTATCTATATTGCTGGGAGGTTGTTTGATATTTAAATTTAATGGTTAAGGCTTTATAGTTTATGTGTGGTATTTGTGGTCAGCTTAGATTTGATGGAGACACTCCTTCTTCAGAATCTTTAGACAATATGATGAACAAGCTTGCCAGAAGAGGGCCAGATTCAAATGGAAAGTGGCTTGAGGGTACGATTGGTTTTGGACACCAACGATTAAGTATTATTGATTTGTCAAGCTCTGGATCTCAGCCAATGATAGATAGTCTTCTAAAATTGACTTTAGTATTTAACGGCACAATTTATAACTATAAACAACTCCGTTCAAGATTAATTGGCAAGGGCTATTCATTTTTTTCGAGTTCTGATACTGAAGTCATTATTAAGGCATATCACTACTGGGGAGAGGATTGTGTTAATCACTTAGATGGTATGTTTGCTTTTGCAATTTGGGATAAGCCTTCCAAGAAACTTTTTATCGCTAGAGATAGAATGGGCATTAAACCTCTTTACTATAATTTGACTAATAAAGCTTTTACTTTTGCTTCAAACTCACAAGCATTATTAACTCAAGATCTTGATAAAAGTGTAAACCCTATTGCTTTACAACAACAACTATCTCTTCATGGCGTTGTTCCAGCTCCAAATACTATTATTAATGGAATTAAGAAATTAAAACCTGGCACATATATTGTATTAAGTGAGAAAGGAGATATAAAGGAACAAACCTATTGGCATCCTAGCGCAACTAGGCCTGAAGGTAATGTTTCAGAGCAAGATTATATCGCTAGAACACATGAACTACTTACTGCAGCAGTAACTAAAAGGATGGCTGCTTCAGATGTCCCTATAGGTGTTTTACTCTCTGGAGGCCTTGATTCTTCACTTATTGTTGCGTTACTTAAAGAGGCAGGACATAGAGATATTCGTACTTTTTCTATTGGATTTGAAGATATTGATGATGAATCTGGGAGTGAGTTTGAGTTTTCAGATCAAGTAGTATCTAAATTTAAAACTGATCATAAAAAATATCTATTAAGCAATCAAGAGGTATTACCTAGATTGTCAGAAGCAGTAATGAATATGTCTGAGCCAATGGTTGGACAAGATGCAATAGCCTTTTACTTACTCTCTGAACAGGTCTCAAAACATACTAAAGTTGTTTTATCTGGGCAAGGCGCAGATGAAGCTTTTGCTGGCTATTTTTGGTATCCAAGAATGGCTAAAGAGCATGGCGATGAAATTGAAAGCTTTTCCAAGCACTATGTTGATAGACCACATGAAGAGTATTTGCAAACTGTCATGCCAATTTATCAAGGAGAAAACCATACTCATAAATGGCTAAGTAAGGAATTTTTAAAGCCAGGTGCAGACTCTTTTATAGACAAAGTATTTCGTACTGATATGACAAGATTGATTGTTGATGACCCTGTAAAACGAGTAGATAATATGACTATGGCGTGGGGTCTTGAGGCAAGGGTACCCTTTATGGATACTGAGCTTGTGGAGTGGGCTTTGAAAATACCACCTGCTTTGAAAATGAGAGAAGAGGGAAAGTATCCCCTCAAGAAAATTGCACGTGAACTTTTACCTAGCTCGGTAATTGATCGAAAGAAGGGCTATTTTCCAATGCCAGCATTGAAGTATATTCAGGGTGATTTCTTGGAATTTATGTCTGATATACTTTTGTCTAGCTCTTGTCGTAATAGGGGGATTTTTGATCAGAAATATATTAATAAGGTAATTAATTCCCCGAGAGATTATATGACCTCATTAAATGGGTCAAGGTTGTGGCATTTAGCATTGCTTGAGTTTTGGATGCAAATTAATGTAGATAGTTGAGTTATGGAAAAAATTGTAATATATACAGATGGTGGATGTCGAGGCAACCCAGGAATTGGGGGGTGGGGAGTATGGCTTCGCTATAAAGATCATGACAAAAAACTAAAAGGATCTGAGTTAAATACAACCAACAATAAAATGGAGCTTACTGCTTCAATTAGAGCTTTAGAGATTCTTAAGTCAAGTGACATTACCGTCGATTTGTATACTGATTCAAAGTATGTTATTCAAGGTATTAATGAATGGATTGATAACTGGAAAGCAAAGGGCTGGAAAACTGCTAATAAAAAACCAGTAAAAAATGTTGATCTCTGGAAACGTTTAGATGCTCTTAATCAAGAGTTTTCAGTAAATTGGCATTGGGTTAAAGGGCATAGTGATGACCCAGGAAATGACATGGCTGACCTTCTAGCAAACCAGGCGATGGATGAAATTAGTTAGTATTTACTAACTCGGGGTGTTCAAGATAGTCAAGCTCTGTTTGGCTGAAGTCTGATAAAAGTCTTGCTTCAGTGTTAAAAGGTCCTCTCAAATTTGAGCCGATATGTTTTTTAATCAATAAATCAAATGTTCTAATTGGGTCTATTTCTCTCTCACTACATAGATTTTGAAACCAGTAGTTCCCAATCTTTACATGTCCAATTTCATCACGAAAAATAATATCCAAAATTCCAACCATTTCATTAAACTTTGAGTGTTTAAACTTGTTTTTAATGCTAGGGGTGACATCTAATCCACGAGCTTCCAAGACTCTCGGAACTAGAGCCATTCTGGATAAAACATCATAGTCAGTGTCGACAGTCATTTGCCATAAACCATTATGGGCATCAAAGTCACCATAATCATAACCAAGCGTTTGAAGATACTTTCTTAAAAGAGAAAAATGTATTGTCTCTTCAGTAGCAACCTTTATCCAGTCAATATAAAACTGAATAGGCATCTCCTGAAATCTGTATATCGCATCTAAAGCCAAATTAATTGCATTAAACTCAATATGACAGATGGCATGAATATTTTTTATCATCCCAAGTTCTGACGAGTCACGCTTCGGTGAACCTTTAAAGTCAACTAAATTCGGTTTTATGGGCCTACCAGGAACTAGTATTTTTTTGATAGTGATTTTAGAATTAACATTATTATTTGAAAAATGATAATTCAACAACTCGTTTGTTAAACGAATTTTTTCATTAATCTCGTTGCACATAAGAGCTTCATAGGCTAGTTTAAAGAGTGACATAAGATCCTGAGGGTAAATTACCTAAATTCCATTGATCAATACTTGTTCGTATTAGTCTTAAGGTGGGGAAGCCAACGCTCGCAGTCATTCTCCTAATTTGACGGTTTTTGCCTTCAATAATTGAGATTTCAATCCATGATGTGGGAATATTTTTTCTAACTCTAATCGGAGGTGATCTTGACCAAAGCCAACTTGGCTCTTCAATTTTTTTAACAACTGCAGGTTTAGTAATTCCATCCTTAAGCTCAACACCTTTCTCAAGAGCCATGGTTGCAGTATCATTAATTTCACCTTCGACCTGAACAATATAGGTTTTGATCTTGTTATATTTTGGGTGAGAAATTTTATTTTGGAGCTTCCCGTCATCAGTCAATATAACCAAACCTTCAGAATCTTTGTCAAGCCTTCCCACTGGATAGATATTAGGTATATCAATATACTTTGCAAGTGTTTTTTCATCTCCACTGAATTGACAAATAACACCAAAAGGTTTGTTTAGAGCAATAATTTTAGCCATAAATATATTTTGCTCTTGAAACAAAGGCGTCCAATTGTGAATTGGTTATACTTTTAAAGACAGGAGAAAGTGCCATATCAATGAGCATTGATTTAAATTTAAATTGAAGAGTTAAGTGGACTTTTGAAGCATTTTCACCAAGAGTTTCAAAGCGCCATTCGCCTGAGAGTTCATCAAAAGGACCATCAAGTAACTGCATTTCTATAGATGTATAAGGAGTTAAAGTATTTAGTGTTGAAAATGACTGTTTAATGCCTCCTTGATTAATCTGAACTGAGGCAGTGATTTGATTGTCAGATTGATTTAAAATAGAGGATGAATCACACCAGTTTAAGAATTGAGAGTAGTCATCGATATTATTAACTAGCTCAAACATTTGCTGAGGTGTATATGGAACAATTGCACTTTTTGAAATATGATGCATGACAAAAAATAAAAAAGATAATTCAAATACTATTGCTCTAAATAAAAAAGCAAGGCATGACTATTTTATCGAACAAAGCTTAGAAGCTGGCCTAAGTTTGCAGGGATGGGAAGTCAAAAGCCTTAGGGATAATAAAGTGCAAATAAAAGAAAGCTATGTCATCTATAAAAACAATGAACTCTTTCTTTTTGGCGCACATATATCACCACTTAATTCGGCCTCAAGTCATGTGGAATGTGATCCAATAAGAACCAGAAAATTATTATTAAACAGAATCGAAATTAATCGCTTGCGAGAAAAAATAACTCAGAAAGGTGCTACAGTTATTCCTTTAAAAATGTACTGGGCAAGAGGTAGAGTGAAATTAGAGATCGGAATAGCCAAAGGAAAAAAAGCTCATGATAAGCGTCAAGACATCAAGGAAAGAGATTGGAAATTGGAAAAAGCGAGAGCATTGAAGGACAGTAATCGTTAAATTAAAAAATAATTTTGTAATTATTTTCAAATAACTTTATTTTGATAGTACAATGAATCATAGATACAGCGTTGGAGGCAGATGGTTTCTTTTGATTCTTTCCTCCTGAAATAGGTGTAAAAGTTGCCTCTTCCGCTCTATCTTTTTTTTTAACAAACTTTTATTGGAGAGAATTAAAATGAATAAATCAGAATTAATTGATGCAATCGCTTCAGGTGCTAACTTATCAAAAGCTGATGCTGCAAGAGCATTGAATGCAACTACTAGTGCCATTACTTCAGAAATGGCTAGTGGTGGTGGTGTCCAACTTACTGGCTTTGGTAGTTTTGTTGTGAGAAGTCGTGCAGCTCGTACTGGCCGTAATCCACAAACAGGAGCAACTATCCAAATTAAAGCTTCTAATGTGGCTGCATTTAAAGCAGGTAAAGCATTGAAAGAAGCTTGTAATTAATAAAGTTTTTAGAAAGTTAAATTAAGGCGCTTAGGCGCCTTTTTTTATAATTCATAGAAAATAAATGACTAAATTTTCTCCATACTGGTGGGATGATCAGCCACAATTCGAAAATAATAATGCATTACCTTCTAGCGCAGATGTTGTAATTGTTGGAGCGGGTTACACGGGTTTAAGTGCTGCACTTACTTTATCTAAAGCAGGTAAAAGCGTAATAGTTCTTGATTCTGAAGTGATTGGATATGGCGCTAGTACAAGAAATGGAGGGATGTTAGGATCTGGTCACAAGGTTTCATCTGAAGAAGCGATTCAAAAATATGGCACAGAAATTGCAGCTCAATTACATAAGGAAGCTAATGCCTCTCTTGCCTTTACAACTAACTTGATTAAAGAAAATAATATTGATTGTGATTTACAAATATGCGGAAGATTAAGAACCTCATGGTTACCTCAGGATCAAATTAATATGTCAAAAAACTTAAAAAAATTAAAAGCTATTGAGCACTTTAATTCAAATATGATAGAACCTGAATTGATGTCTGAATCCATAGAAACTGATTTATATTTTGGAGGGCAATTTTATCAAGACCATGGAGCTGTCCAGCCCCGTAAATTTCATTATGGGTTATTAAATCTTGCCATAAATTCAGGAGCAAAGGTTTTTGGAAGTAGGCCAGTAATTCAAGTTAATAAAATATCTAAATCACGCGAACCTACATTTAATGTTTTAACTTCAACCTCATCGATTCAGTGTCAGCAGGTTCTTATTGCAACTAATGGCTATACTCGATCAAAACTTTCAAGATATTTATCTCGTCGTGTATTGCCTGTGCCTAGCTTTATTATAACAACGGGAGATATTGGTAAAGACAAGGTACAGTCTCTTTTGCCAGGGGGTCACTGTATGGTTGAAACTCGAAAGCGCTATTGTTATTATCGAGCAACTCCATGTGGCAGAAGAATAATGCTAGGAACTCGAGCAGCTATGCATGCAATGAAAGCTGAAGAAGCATTGCCTACTCTCAGAAAGATGTTGACTGAAATTTTCCCTTCCCTAGTTGATGTTGAAATTAGTCATTGTTGGACAGGCTTTACTGGGTTTAGTTTTAGTCAACTACCAAATCTTAGTAGTAATAAAGGGATCTACTCTGCACTCGGCTATTGCGGGAATGGAGTTGCGATGGCTCCTTACTTGGGACACAAAGCCGCACTTAAAATATTAAATCCCAATCAAAGGGCTACTGTTTTTGAGCAAACACCTCTAGAGACAAGGCCATACTATTTTGGTAAGCCATGGTTTTTACCGATAGCTAGTGCTTACTTCAGAGGATTTGATTTATTTGATTATTATCGTCGAAAAAGATCTTTAAAGAAAATTTAGCACATTGAATTTTTTTTAACTTAGTAATTGAGTATTGTATTTTTTATCTCTAAAGTTAAGAAATATTCAACTGCATGGTAAAATACCGGCTTTTTAAAATAATTGGAGATTATCCATGGAGCAAACTTTATCAATAATTAAACCAGATGCAGTAGCTAAAAATGTAATTGGTGAAATTTACTCTCGTTTTGAGAGTGCGGGTTTTAAAATTGTTGCGTCTAAAATGATACATTTGGATAATGCAATGGCAAGTGGATTCTATGCTGTTCACCAAGAAAGACCTTTTTTTAATGATCTAGTAACTTTTATGACCTCTGGACCTGTAATGGTTCAGGTGCTTGAGGGCGATAATGCAGTTGCAAAGCATCGTGAAATAATGGGTGCTACAAATCCAAAAGAGGCAGATGCTGGAACTATTAGAGCTGACTTTGCAGAATCTTTGGATGAAAATGCAGTGCATGGCTCTGATTCACGAGAAAATGCAGAAATTGAAATTGCCTACTTCTTTGGCGATGATGGTGTTTGTCCGAGAACTAGATAAGGACACTAAAGGGAAACTTTTCTTATGTTAGAAAAACAAAACTTATTAGGATTTACTCAAAGTAAGCTTAAGAAGTTTTTTTCTGACTTAAACGAAAAGCCATTTCGTACAAAACAAATTATGCAATGGATTTATCACCAAGGTGCTTCTGATTTTGGTGACATGCATAATTTTTCTAAGGAATTAAGGCAAAAGCTCCAAGCAATAGCTTCTATTGACTTACCTGAAGTGACTTCTATGAGTCACTCAAAGGATGGCGTTATTAAGTGGGTTATTAAGCTTGGTGAAGAAAATCATATTGAAACAGTTTATATACCTCAAAAAGATAGAGGTACCTTATGTATATCTTCACAAGTTGGCTGCGCTCTAGCATGTACTTTTTGCTCTACTGGTTATCAAGGCTTTAATCGTAATCTCAAAAATCATGAGATTATTGCTCAGGTATTAATTGCTCAAAACCATTTAAAAGAAAAAGATAAACGTGTTTCTAATGTAGTATTTATGGGGATGGGTGAGCCTTTGCTTAATGAATCGCCGGTTTATGATGCGTGCGAGATATTATTAGATGATTGGGCTTTTGGACTTTCTAGAAGGAGGGTTACTGTTTCTTCTTCAGGAATTGTTCCTGCATTAATCAGAATGTCAGATAAAGTTCCAGTCAGCTTAGCTATCTCTTTGCACGCACCAAACGATGAATTAAGGGATATACTTGTTCCAATTAATCAAAAATACCCTATAAAAGAGTTGATGAAGGCTTGTCATTATTACTTAAATGCAGGAACTCAGGAAAGACATGTAATGTTTGAGTATGTGATGCTTGAAGGGGTTAATGATTCTATCGAACATGCTCGTTCACTCTCGAAGTTACTAAATTTTTGGTTTCAAGGTGAGTCGGCTAAAGTAAACTTAATTCCTTTCAATCCATTTCCAGAAACTAAATATAAAACCTCAAAAGAAACTACTATTGATAAGTTTCAAGACATTTTATATCGATCAGGAATTCGAACAACCACCAGAAGAACTAGAGGTGATGATGTTGATGCTGCCTGTGGTCAACTGGCTGGAAAAATACTAGATAAGAGTAGAAGAAATGTTGGAAGGAATCAATTACTATCCTAAAAAGAAAAAACGCTTACGAGGAAAGCTGTTATGGTTTCTTTTGTTTTTTTTAATTTTTAGCGGTGTCTGGTATTATTTTCAGGATATAGAAATCGGTGAAAATAAATCGAGCTCAATCATAATTAGTCAACCAAATAATTTTGAAGAAAAAATAGAGACTGTTGTTGATAATATTGAGCAGCTAAATTCATCTCCAATACTTGAAAAAGAAACTGAAAGATTGGATGAAGTAATAAATACTTATGAAGCAAGTACACAAAATTAAAAGACGGTTCTCAAGGCAAATATTTGTCGGTGATGTTGCTATTGGTGGCGAAGCGCCTATTAGTGTTCAAAGCATGACAAATACAGATACTTGTGATGTTAATTCTACGGTTTCACAAATCCTTTCTCTTGAAAAGGCAGGTGCTGACCTAGTTAGGGTTTCAATACCCACAATGGAAGCTGCTGAAGCTTTTAAAAAAATCAAAAAAAGCGTTAATATTCCTTTAATTACTGATATCCACTTTGATTATAAGATTGCCTTAAAGGTTGCCAAATATGGTGCAGACTGCCTTCGAATCAATCCAGGAAATATTGGTAAAGAAGACCGTATAAGAGAAGTTGTTGCTTCAGCGAAAGATAATGGAATACCTATTCGTATTGGAGTTAATGCTGGCTCTTTGGAGAAGGATTTACAGAAAAAATATACCGAACCCACCCCGGAGGCAATGGTAGAGTCCGCATTTAGGCATATTGATATTCTAGATAGGCTTAGCTTTGATAACTATAAGGTCTCCCTTAAGGCTTCGGAAGTTTTTATGACTGTATTTGCATATCGTCAATTAGCTTCCCAGATAGATAGTCCACTTCATTTAGGTATTACCGAGGCTGGTTCATTTCGATCTGGTACTGTCAAATCGTCAATTGGGATGGGCCTACTTCTAAGTGAAGGTATTGGTGATACGATAAGAGTCTCACTTGCATCTAACCCTGTTGATGAGGTAAAGGTTGGTTTTGATATTTTAAAATCACTTCACTTAAGAAAGAAAGGGGTTAATTTGATTGCTTGTCCTTCATGCTCAAGACAAAAGTTTGATGTTATTTCAGTTGTAAACGAACTAGAGGCGCGCTTAGAAGATGTTACTGAGTCGATCGATGTTGCAGTTATTGGGTGTGTAGTTAATGGACCAGGTGAGGCTAAAGGGGTTAGTGTGGGTGTTACAGGTGGATCTCCAAATTTACTTTATATAGATGGTAAAACTCACAGTAAAGTTGAGAATGAATCACTGGTTGATACTCTTGAGGCTAATATTAGGAAGCGTATTCCTATTTCCAACGTTTAACTCTCTTGAATGCTTTGTATTTGTATATTGTAATAATTGAAAAATACCCTAATATTGCAGACACAATAGAGACAATTATTCCTCCAATCCACAAGGCTATTGTAGCTGCTCCAACATTATTCATCAAATAGTCAAAAGAGAATTCAAACCCAGGGTCAACCTCAATGCCAATAATGGACGCACCTAATTTGTAGGTGAAGTAATAGATCGGAACCATTGTAATTGGGTTATTTACCCAAACCATAAACATTGATAGAAGAATGTTAGATGAAAATACAACCGCTAAAATTGCAGCTAAAAGGGTATGTGCTGGCATTGGTAGGAATGCGCAAAAGAATCCAATAGCAAAAGCTTTAGCAATGGTTTTCTTATTCCATTTCCAAAGTTCTGGATCAGTTAGATGTTTATTTAACCACCCTAAATTAACATTTTCACGCTTAGGACTGTATTTTTTTAAAATTTCTTTCACTTTAACTACTTCCAACTTTGACGATATGCATAGCATCTAGGCCATAAAGCTCATAAAGCTCATTTTGTGATCCATGCTCAGTAATACGATCCGGTACACCTAGAATGCTTAGTGGTGTTCTAATTTTGTTTCTCTGTAATAATTCATTTATTGCGCTCCCAGCACCACCAGTAGCAGTGTTGTCCTCTATTGATATTAATTTTTTATTTGTATTTGCAATATTGATTATTAAATCTTCATCTAGTGGCTTAATAAATCTCATATCGATAACGGTTGCGTCAAGCTCATTACCCGCCTTGATAGAAGGTTCTATCATATTGCCAAATGCAAAAATTGCAATGTCTTTTCCTTTTCTAATAATGTTGGCTTTTCCAATTTCAATTACTTCATCAGTTTTGAATTCTTCAATATGAGACTTTCCTCTAGGAAATCTTACACAGACTGGTCCATTTAGATTATGAGCTGCATTTAGAGCTTTATACATTTCAAGAGATGAACTTGGCGCCATAATAACAATATTAGGTATGCACCTTAAAAAGCTTAAATCAAAAATTCCTGCATGAGTTGCTCCATCGGCGCCAACAAGTCCGGCACGATCAATTGCAAAAAGGACATTTAAGTTTTGTAAAGCAATGTCATGTATAAATTGATCATAACCACGCTGTAGGAAAGTGGAGTATATTGCTACAACAGGCTTCAAGCCTTTAGTAGCCATTCCGCCAGCTAGTGTGACTGCATGTTGTTCAGCAATTGCTACATCGAAAAAGCGCTCTGGAAACATTGTCGAAAACTCAACCATTCCTGACCCTTCTGACATTGCTGGGGTAATCCCTATTAATCTCTCATCGTTAGTGGCAGTATTACAAAGCCAATCACCAAAGACTTTACTGTAACTTGGAAAATTATTATTAGAGCTCGATGGAGGCGAAACACCATGATACTTCAATGGATTTTGTTCGGCTACTTCTACTCCATGACCTTTTTTAGTCATAATATGAAGGATTCGAGGTTTGTCGATATTTTTTAGGTTTTGGAGAGTCTTGATGAGTATCGAAATATCATGACCATCTACAGGTCCAAAATAATCAACACCTAATTCCTCAAAAAGTGTACCAGGAAGAATCATTCCTTTGAGATGCTCTTCAGAGCGTTTCGCAAATTTTTGAATTCGAGGGAGTCTTTCTAGGAACTCCAAAGATTTTGACTTCATTGTTGAATAAATCTTTCCAGAGATAAGTCTTGTTAGGTATTTACTTAAAGCGCCAACATTTTTTGAAATAGACATGTCATTATCATTAAGAACGATGAGTAGATTGGCATCAGTGTCTCCTGCATGATTTAGGGCTTCAAACGACATGCCGCCTGTCAATGCTCCATCTCCAATCACAGCAATCGAGGTATTAGAGTTTTGCTGCAATTTATTTGCAATTGCAATTCCTAGAGCCGCACTTATTGAAGTTGATGAATGGCCTGCGCCAAATGCATCATGTTCACTTTCACTTCTTTTTGTAAAGCCTGATATGCCACCTTTTTGACGTAAAGATGACATTAATTCTTTTCTACCAGTGAGAATTTTATGAGTATATGCTTGGTGTCCTACATCCCAAACAAAGGTGTCATTGGGTGTATCAAATACATAATGCAATGCCAAGGTTAATTCTATTGTGCCAAGGTTAGAACTAAGATGACCTCCAGTTTTATCAAGACTATCAACTAAAAATAATTTAATTTCCTCTGCAAGAGAATTTAACTCTTCAATATTAAGATTTTTTAAATCACTTGGATGTTGAATATCGTTTAGCATTTTGAGATAAATTATAAGGCTAGCTGTTTTAAATCGAAGCACAACATTATACACTCATCATTATTAAAATTTACTAAGCACTCATGAAGTTATAGAGGTCGTTTTGTTAGTCTAAAAAAGTTATAAAATTTATTTAAGTGAATAGTAAAATTGATCCATTAATTATCACTTCAGAATTATGATTACTGTTTGTGCTCTCTATAAGTTTACAAGGCTAGATGACTTTGAAAAAATACAAAAACCTTTAAAGAAATTTATGGAGTTATTAGATGTTAGAGGTACATTATTGCTTGCTAGAGAAGGCATTAATGGCACTATTGCCGGTGAAAAAATCAATATTGAGAAAGTTCTTGCTTATCTCCAATCCGATAAAAGGCTGGCTGATATAGGTTTTAAATACTCATATAGTGAAAAGCCTCCATTTAAAAGACTCAAAGTTAAGTTAAAAAAAGAGATAGTAACTTTAGGTATTTCTGATATTGATCCGACGCATTCTTCTGGAACATATGTTAAGCCTAGCGATTGGAATGAGCTCATTAATGATCCTGAGGTTGTTTTAATTGATACTCGAAACAATTATGAATATGAAATCGGTAGTTTTAAGGGAGCGATTAATCCTAATACTGAAACATTTCGAGAGTTTCCAAGTTACACAAAGAATAACTTGGAAAAATATCGGAATAAAAAAATTGCAATGTTTTGTACAGGTGGCATTCGCTGTGAAAAGTCTACTGCTTACTTAAAATCAGAGGGCTTTGAAAATGTTTACCATTTACAAGGTGGAATTCTAAAATACCTTGAAGAAGTTCAAGAAGCCGAAAGTCTATGGGACGGTGAATGCTTTGTTTTTGACGATAGAGTTGCGGTCAAGCACAAACTTGAACAAGGGAAATATGATCAGTGTCATGCTTGCAGATTCCCTATAACAGAGGAAGATAAAAAGCATCCACATTATGAAAAAGGAGCATCATGTCCTCGATGTTATGGTACTAAGAACTCCTCTCAGGTAAGCCGATATCGTGAAAGAGAAAAACAAGTTCAACTTTCAAAGGCTCGAGGAGAAAGCCATATAGGGGATGAAGCTCATAAAATAATTTCAAAAAAAAATAAAAAAAAGACAAACTAATGTTTGAACGTAAAGATATTTCTAATTTAAAAAAAGACATCGTGCTCGATGTCAATCTATTTGACTGTAGCCTTAAATTGCATTCTAGATGGGGAGTATTTAGTCCCCGGTCAATAGACGAAGGAACCATTCTATTGATGAAATATATCAGTATTAGTATTGATGATGTTTGTTTAGATTTGGGATGTGGCTATGGTCCAATTGGTCTTGCATTAGCAAAGCATTGTACAAAAGGCCAAGTCCATATGGTTGACAAGGACTTCGTTGCTGTTGAGCTTGCAAATTTCAATGCAAAACTTAACAACATTAGCAATGCAAAGGCTTATCTTTCAGATGCTTTTTTGCAGGTTCCAAATGATATAAAATTTGACAAGATTATTTCAAATATTCCTGCCAAGGTTGGACGTGAACAGTTATCGATTATCCTTTATGATGCCTTGGAAGCCTTAAAACCTGGTGGCAGTATTACTGTGGTCTCAATTAATGGCTTAAAAGATTTTATTAAAAGTAATTTTAAATCAGTATTTGGTAACTACAAAAAATTAAAGCAGGGCCAAAAGTATGTCGTTTCGCAAGCAATCAAGCAATAATTGTTTAACGAATCTTTACTATCAGCCTAATACTGTACTAAAATAGTTGGAAAAATATCTGGAGTATTAAATTGGACGTATTAGAAAAAATTCAAAAACAAGTTGATAGCGCTGCAATCGTAATTTATATGAAAGGAACGCCCCAGTTTCCTCAGTGTGGTTTCTCTGCTCGAGCCTCTCAAACATTAGCTTCAACCGGTGTTGAGTTTGCTTATGTCAACATTTTTGAAGACCAGGAAGTTTTTCAAAGCCTTCCTGATTTTGCAGACTGGCCAACTTTTCCTCAAATCTACTTCAATTCTGAATTAGTAGGTGGTGGCGATATTATTTTAGAAATGGCAGAGCAAGATACATTAAAAGCCGCTATGGAATCGGCCGTAGAGAAGTATAACGGTTAGAGCTATATATTAACTATAAGTTTCTTAACTTATATCCGTTTTCCTTTAGCCAATGCCTAGCATCATCATAGTTGGGCATTATTGATTCAACAGACTTCCAAAAATTTGCAGAGTGATTTTTATGAATAGTGTGAACTAACTCATGAATAATTACATAGTCAATCACCTTTAATGGCGCCATAATTAATAGGTAGTTCAAATTGATATTATTTTTAGAAGAGCACGACCCCCAGAGTGTTTTTTGCTCCTTGACTCTAACTTGATTAATTTTTAAATTGTGTTTATTAGCAAAATAAAATAAACGCGGTATCGCAACTTCTTTGAATTTTTTTTTATACCAGGACTTTAAAGATAAATTTAATGCATCCTTATTTTGAGAAGTAGTTATGAATTCTTTGCCATTAAATATAATTTCTCTGTCTTTGGTTTGGGCTATTTTTATTGGAAAGAGGTCTCCTAAATAGAGGTACATGTTTTGTTCTTTCTTGACATCATTAAGACGAGCCCTTATTAAAGTCTGCTTATTGTTAATCCAGTTCGCTTTTTCAGTAATAAACTCTTTAATTTGGTCATTTGTTGCTCTTTTTGGAGCGCGAACTATAAGCTCAGCATTGTCATTAACCGAAATACTGAGCGTTCTTCTATTGCTTTTGATGATTTTGTGTGGCGTCATTTCTGTATATTTATTTAATTTTTATTAAAAAATATTATCCAACCCACTTTCTTGCATTTTCAAACATTCTCATCCATGGCGACCTCTCTTTCCAATCATCTGGATGCCATGAATTTTGTATAGCCCTAAAGACGCGTTCAGGGTGAGGCATCATAATGGTAACCCTCCCAGACTCATTGCAAAGACTTGCAACTGCACTTTCAGATCCATTTGGATTATAAGGGTAAGTTTGTGTAGGTTTTCCATGATAATTAACATATTGCATCACGATATTATCTTTAGTTTGAGAATTGAAGCAAGCCTTTCCTTCTCCATGTGCAATCGCAATTGGTATTATAGAGCCTGCCATTTCATCAAAAAATAGGGAGTTCGATTTTTGAATTTGAACGCTTGTAAATCGAGCTTCAAACTTCTCGGAGGTATTGCGCTCAAAAGAAGGCCAGTTTTCAGACCCAGGAATAATCTCTTTGAGATTTGAAATCATTTGACAGCCATTACAAACACCTAATGTGAAGCTATCAGTTCTAGAAAAGAATTCACTGAACTCATCTTTGGCTTGACTATTAAATAGAATAGAGTTAGCCCAACCTCTTCCTGCACCCAAGACATCTCCATAAGAAAACCCCCCACAGGCTGCCATTCCTTGAAATATTGAAAGTGAAGTTTTACCTGATAGAATTTCACTCATATGAACATCACTTGCATCAAAGCCAGCCTTAGTAAAGGCGGCAGCCATCTCAATATGACCATTAACTCCTTGCTCCCTTAAAATTGCAATTTTTGGTTTTTTACCAACATTTATATAAGGAGCGCTAATAGATTTATTGATATCAAAACTTGGTGTAACTTGTAAACCATTTGAGCTAACTAGTAGCTGCTTATTTTCTGAATCGGCACATATTGGGTTATCTCTCAATTTAGAAATCTCAAAGGAGGTTGAAGACCATTTATATTGAAGATTTTCACGTTTATCACTAAATAGTAACTGACCTTTTTGATAAATTAGTATTTCATCTGAATTGTTAATCTGGGCAATCGAGGTTGTACATGTTTTAAGACCTACTTTCTCAATCCTTTCGAGGACTTGAGGTTTATTAATGATAGGGACTTGGATAACGCAACCTAGCTCTTCATTGAAAAGCTCAAAAATGGGATCAGTGGTTTGAATATCTAACCCGCAGTGCGAAGCAAAAGCCATTTCCAGTAATGTAGTTATTGCACCTCCATCGGATCGGTCATGGTAAGCACTGATTAACCCTTCTTTGTTGAACTGATTAATCAATGAAAAGAAATTAGCAAACAGTTTAGAATCATCAAGATCCGGGGAAGACTTTCCTATTTGGTTGTATACCTGAGCCAAGCAAGAACCTCCCATTCTATTTTTTCCAAATCCTAGATCAATCAATAAAAGTTCAGACTCAATTTCAGTATCGAGTAGGGGGGTAATTTGAATTCTAGCATCAGGAGTTTTAGAGAATGCACTGACAATAAGAGAGAGTGGTGCAGTTACTGATTTTTCTTGCCCATTCTCACTCCAACTACTTCTCATAGACATTGAATCTTTTCCGACTGGTATTGTTAATCCTAGAGCAGGACAAAGCTCTAATCCAATTGCTTTTACAGCTTCATAAAGCTTAGAATCTTCGCCTGGAAAGCCGCTTGCACACATCCAGTTTGCTGATAGGTTAATGTGGCTTATGTCTTCAATATAGGCGCTCATTAAATTGGTCAGTGCTTCACCAACACTCATTCTAGCTGCAGCTGAAGCATCAATAAGAGCAAGAGGTGTTTTTTCACCAATCGACATTGCTTCACCTTGATATCCAGTATAGTCGGATAATGAAATTGCACAGTCAGAAACTGGAACTTGCCATGGACCAACCATTTGGTCTCTGGCAATTAATCCAGTAACAGTTCTATCACCAATAGTGATTAAGAAGTTTTTACTTGCAATTGTCGGTAATTTTAATAGTCGATCAATAGCTTCATCAAGCCTAATCTCTGAATTACTAAATTCTGTTTCAGTGTTAAAGATAGACTGAGCATTTATCAGTGTTTTCGGGGTTGATCCAAAAAGCAATGACATCTCAAGATCAATTGGCTTATTGTTAAAGTGAGAATCTTCCACCGTCAAATGTTGATCCTCAGTAGCCTCTCCTAAAATCGCAAATAGTGCTCTTTCTCTTGAACATATCTCACTAAATAATGGAACACTTTCTGCTTTAATGGCAACTACATATCTTTCCTGAGATTCGTTGCACCATATCTCCAATGGAGACATTTTTTTTTCATCATTTGGGATATTTCTTAATTGAAGATAAGCGCCCCTCATGGAGTCATTAACAAGCTCTGGGATTCCATTAGAAAGTCCTCCAGCTCCAATATCGTGTATAGAAACAATGGGGTTATTTTCATCTAAATTTATACAGCAGTTAATAACTTCTTGGGCGCGTCTTTGCATTTCAGGGTTAGCGCGTTGTACTGAAGCAAAGTCAAGGTCTTCACTTTGCTCGCCGCTCCCTATACTTGAGGCGGCGCCTCCTCCAAGTCCTATTAGCATTGCAGGGCCACCAAGAACTACCAGTTTATCTCCAGCAGAAATCAATCCCTTTTCCACGTGATCTTCTTTAATATTGCCAATACCTCCAGCAAGCATGATAGGTTTGTGATAACCCCTGATTTCATTATTGCTAGTTTTTTGTTCATAGGTTCTAAAATAACCACAAGTGTTTGGCCTACCAAATTCATTATTAAACGCTGCCGCTCCTAATGGCCCTTCAATCATGATATCTAGAGCTGAAGCGATCTGTTTTGGCTTCCCATAATCCTTTTCCCAAGGGTTCAAAGCATGAGGTATTTTTAGATTGGATACTGAAAAGCCGCAGAGACCTGCCTTTGGTTTTGAGCCTCTTCCAGTTGCACCTTCATCTCTGATCTCACCTCCTGAGCCAGTTGCAGCTCCAGGGTCCGGTGCAATAGCAGTTGGATGATTGTGTGTTTCAACTTTCATTAAGACCGCTTTATGGGCTATTTTTGACTTGTAAATACCTTCTTCATTCGGCTCAAAGAATGTTGATTGATAGCCAGTCATAACTGCTGAATTGTCACTGTAAACAGATAGCAAGCCTTTAGGGTTTTTATGATAAGTATTTTTAATCATCCCAAAAAGTGAAATTGCTTGCTTTTCTGAATCTATTGTCCAGTCTGCATTAAAAATTTTGTGTCTACAGTGCTCTGAGTTGGCTTGAGCAAACATCATCAGTTCAATATCCCTAGGATTTCGCTGCAACTCACTAAAACGACCATATAGGTAATCTATTTCACCAGCACTCAATGCAAGTCCTAGTTCAATATTAGCTTTATTAATTGCTGATTTACCCTGGGTAAGAATGTCAATGCTATTGAAGGATTTTGGCTTGAGTTCATCAAAAAGAAAATTTGCATCATTAAGATCTTTGAGATGAGATTCAGTCATCTTGTCCATGATGATCTTTAGAATATAAACTAGTTCGCTCTTTGTAATTTGTCGATTGAAGTGATAAATAACACCTCGTTCTATTCTTTTGATTTCAGTCATTCCGCATAGATGTACTATATCAGTTGCCTTTGAAGACCATGGCGATATGGTTCCAAGTCTTGGTATAACTATAATATTTTCAGACCTCTTTAAGGGCTTTAATTGAGGAGCGTAATGTAAGAGTTTGTCTAGATTTTTTTTATTTTTAGAATTAAGTTCCTTATCTGTTTCAATAAAGTGAATATATTCGGTAGATAGTAGGTTTAAGTCAGAAAATTTTGAGCTAATTTTCTCATTTACTGCTTTTACTTTAAATTTTCGAAGTGCTTGAATCCCCGAATGAAATGAAATCATAACTGCGACATTAATTCATCCGAAATATCTGCGTTATGATAGACCTCCTGAGTATCATCAAGATCCTCAAGTCTATCAATAAGTTTCATAAATTTTTCAGCATCCTCGAGATTCAGATCAATACGATTAGCTGGCTCCATAGTTATCTGAGAATGTTCTGGTGTGAGACTGCTAGCGATAAGTGCATCTTTTACTGGGAAAAAATTCTCTGGACTCGTTACAATATCGATTGAGCCATCATCATTCACAATAATATCATCTGCACCTGAGTCTATTGCAACTTCCATAATTGCATCTTCATCGCCAGAAATAAAGCTTATAAAGCCTTGCTTTGTGAACATATATGATACTGAGCCATCTGTACCTAGGTTGCCTCCATGCTTTGAAAATGCATGCCTTACATCTGAAACGGTGCGGTTTCTATTATCTGTTAGGCAGTCAACCATAATGGCAGTACCACCTAAGCCGTAGCCCTCATATCGGATTTCTTCATAGTTTTCGCCTTCTAGATCTCCTGAGCCACGTTTGACGGCATTTTCTATTGTATCTCGCTTCATATTAGCAGCGAGAGCTTTGTCAATTACTGCACGCAGAGATGGATTATTTTCAAGGACACCGCCACCCATTTTTGCAGCAATAACTATCTCTTTAATGAGTTTAGTAAATATTTTTCCACGCTTAGCATCTTGGGCACCTTTTCTATGTTGAATGTTATGCCATTTACTATGTCCTGCCATATACTTTCATTTCCTCCAAAAGTTATTTAGTAAATTCCATTAAGCGGTGAATAGAGCGCTGTGCTTTTTCTAGTATTTGGCTGTTAATTTGAATTTCATTTTTTCCAGTATTTAATGTATCTAGGCACTTTTCAAGACTGTTCATTGCCATCCAGCCGCAATGAGCGCAAGATTCGCAATCCGCACCTTCTCCCATAGTTGGGGCTTCAATGAATTTTTTGTTGGGTGCGACTTCTCGCATTTTGTGAAAAATACCATTGTCGGTTGCAACTATAAATGTATTTTCAGGTCTCGAGGCAGCGGCATCAATTAGTTGAGTTGTAGAGCCGACAACGTCTGCAAGTGCAATAACCTCTTTAGGAGACTCCGGGTGGACTAGTACTCCAGCGTCTGGGTGGATTTGCATAAGTCTTTCAAGACCCTCGGCTTTAAATTCTTCATGGACAACACAAGCACCATCCCATATAAGCATCTCAACTCCAGTTTTGGATTGGACATAATGTCCTAAATGTTTGTCTGGGGCCCAGAGGACTTTTTTACCTTCACTGTGTAATTGCTTAACAACTTTAAGTGCGCTACCTGAGGTGACAACCCAGTCGGCTCGAGCTTTAACATCCGCCGAGGTATTTGCATAAACAACAACTACATGATCAGGATTTTGGTCACAAAAGGCAGAAAAGTCTTTAATTGGACACGATAAATCTAGAGAGCAGGTCGCCTGATCATCTATAACAAGAACTCTTTTTTCAGGAGACAGAATTTTAGCGGTTTCACCCATAAATTTAACGCCAGCAACGACAATAGTATCTGCATCACTATTTTGTCCAAATCTTGCCATTTCTAGAGAGTCAGAGACAATACCCCCAGTCTCTTCTGCGAGAGTCTGAATATCTGCACTAACATAGTAGTGTGCTACTAGAGTTGCGTTGTTGTCTTTGAGGGCTTGCTTAATCGAGCTTTCTATCTTCATTATTATGCTTTTAATGGAAGGTTGATTTTTATATTTAATTCCTTAAGCTGAGATTTAGAAACAGTTGATGGTGCATCGGTTAAAAGGCATGCCGCTGTTTGAGTTTTTGGAAATGCTATAACATCACGAATTGATTCTGCATTACAAAGAATCATGACTAGTCTATCTAATCCAAAGGCAATACCGCCATGAGGTGGGCAACCATAATCTAATGCATCAAGAAGGAAGCCGAACTTTTCTCGTGCTTCTTCATCATCAATTCCAAGTAATTTTAAGACTGTCTTTTGCATATCACTTTGATGAATTCGAATTGAGCCTCCACCAACTTCAGATCCATTAATAACCAAATCATAGGCACGCGAAAGCGAATTTTCAGGATCCTTTAACAACATTTTAGTGTCAACGCTTGGCGCTGTAAAAGGGTGGTGAATAGCATTCAGGGAGCCATCATCTGCAACCTCAAACATTGGAAAGTCGAGTACCCAAATTGGTGCCCATTCTTTATCATATAGATTTAAATCATGAGCCAATTTTTCTCTTAGGTTTCCAAGAGCTTCGTTGACGATTTTAGCTTTGTCTGCTCCAAAGAAGATAATGTCGCCCGTTTTTGCCTCAGTTAGACTAATTACTTTCTTAGTTACTTCGTCTCCAAGGAATTTAATGATTGGCGAGGATGGTCCATCATCATTAATTTTTATATAAGCAAGTCCTTTTGCTCCATAAATACCTACGTATTTTGTATAGTCATCTATTTGCTTGCGACTAATTGAGGCTCCTCCGGGGACTTTTAGTGCTGCTACCCTCCCTTTTTCGCTGTTTGCTGGACCTGAAAAAACTTTAAACTCAACTCCTTTCATTGTCTCATTCATATCAACCAACTGAAGGGGTATTCTTAAGTCAGGTCGATCAACGCCATATAGCTTCATTGCATCATCATAAGTAATCGATGGAAACTTTTTAGTAAGGGTTATATTACTTACTTCTTTGAAGAGACCTCTAACCATTTCTTCCATTAATGATGTTATCTCACCTTCATTCATAAAAGAGGTTTCAACGTCTAATTGAGTAAATTCTGGTTGACGGTCTGCCCTTAAGTCTTCATCTCTAAAACACTTAACTATCTGGTAATAGCGCTCAAAGCCAGACATCATTAGAAGCTGCTTAAAGAGCTGAGGAGATTGAGGTAATGCAAAAAAACTACCTTCGTGTGTTCGTGATGGAACAAGGTAATCTCTTGCGCCTTCAGGAGTGGCTTTTGTTAAGAATGGCGTTTCAATATCGATGAAATCATTTTTATCCATAAAGTCACGCATAAAATGAGTTACTCTAGATCTTAGTCGTAATCTTTTTTGCATCTCGTCTCGACGTAAATCAAGATAGCGATATTTCAGTCTAACCTCTTCTGATGTTTCTAAAGAGTCCAGTTGAAATGGAATTGGTTTTGAAGTGTTTAAGATTTTGATTTCACTTGCAAGAACCTCAATCTCTCCAGTAGGGATTTTTTTATTAATCATTTCACTGGCTCTAGAAATTACATTACCAGTAATTTTAAGAACAAATTCATTTCTAACACTTTCAGCTAATTTGAAAGTATCTCTAGTTTCAGGATTAATTACGATTTGTGCAAGACCTTTTTTATCTCTTAAGTCCAAGAAAATAACACCACCATGGTCTCGTCTTCTATTAACCCAGCCACAGAGAATAACCTCTTGATCAAGATTTTTTTTGTTTAATTCGCCACAGAAATGTGTTCTCATTTATCTTCCTTTATGTCTACAGTGTCAGGTGTTACAACGCCTGCAGAAATTACTAATTTAAATGCCTCTTCAACGCTCATATTAAGTTCTAATACGTCTTTTTTTGAGACCATAATAAAAAATCCTGAAGTTGGGTTAGGAGTTGTGGGAACAAAAAGATTTAAAATTTCTTCACCAATAAGAGATTCAGCTTCACCTTTGTAGTCGCCTGATTGAAATGCAATCACCCAAATTCCTTTGCTTGGATATTGCACTAAAAAAGCCTTTCTGAAACTGTCACTTGAGGCGTTTAAGACCGTCGTTGAAACTTTTTTCAATACGTTATAGATACTTCTAAAGCCTGGAATTTTATTGAGAGCTCTCTCCCATAGTGCTAATAGCTTTCGACCCAATATATTGGTCACCAATGCTCCAGTAAGAAGAATAACTACTATGACGAGTAGTATTCCTGATCCAGGAATTGAAGTATCTAGATTCAATAAGGTTTCAGGAAGGAATCTTGCAGGAACAAAGTTATTAACAACTTCTAAAAAGAACTTGATAACTAGGACACTTAAAGCTAGGGGTATCCAAAACAAAAGCCCGGATATGAAATAATTTCTTAAGCGCTTCACAGATCCAAAAAGTTAGTCTAGAAAAAGTGTTATTTTAGCACAAGCTTATTAATCAATTTATACCTCGAAGGCTTAATCTATTGATGTTGAGAATTTTTTTCTTCTTCACGAAGTGTTAAAATTTCATAACCATTTTCAGTTACAAGGATTGTGTGTTCCCATTGTGCGGAAAGAGAACGATCTTTGGTGGTTACTGTCCATCCATCAAGCTTAGAGGTAATAACCTCATAACTCCCTAAATTAATCATAGGTTCAATAGTAAATGTCATTCCTGGTTCTAAAATAGGACTTCGATTAACTTTTCCATCATCATAGTGGATTACTTGAGGTAATTCATGAAAACCTAATCCGATACCATGGCCACAATAATCCCGAACAACTGAACAGTTTTTATTTTGAGCATGAGCACCAATTACTTTACCAATTTCACCCAAGTGAATACCTGGCTTAACTTGTTGAATACCAAGCATGAGGCATTCATGAGTAACTTTACAAATTCGAGAAGCTTTAACGCTTGGTTTTCCGACAATAAACATTTTAGATGTATCACCATGAAAACCGTCTTTAATAACAGTTATATCAATGTTAATAATGTCACCCTTTTTTAGTTTTTTCTCTCCTGGAATTCCATGACAAACAACATTATTGACTGATGTACATATAGATTTAGGGAAGCCGTTATAGTTAAGTGGTGCGGGTATTGCTTTAAGTTCATTAACTATGAAATCATGACAGATTTGATCAAGTCTTTCTGTTGTTACACCTACTTTCACATGCACACCAATCATTTCTAGTACGCTTGCTGCAAGCTTTCCAGCCATACGCATCTTTTCAATTTGCTCTGGGTTTTTAATGGATATAGACATTAAAATCTTATTTAGAGTTATTTGCTCTTTTTTCTAATGCTTCTATTCTCAGTTCTAATGGTGGGTGTGATGACCAAAGTTGACGCCAACCAGCTTTAGGTTTTTCGCCAATTCCAAATGCTGCTAACTGCTCAGGAAGAGCTTCAGGCTCTTTTTGTGCTAGACGTTTAAGGGCATTTATCATGTTTTCATGGCCTGCTAAATCAGCGCCACCAGTGTCAGCTACATATTCTCTTTTTCTAGAAAAATACATCACTACAACACTCGCTAAAATTGAGAGCACAATTTGAGCAAAGATTGTTGTAACAAAATATCCAATTCCATAGCCGCGTTGATTCTTTAGTATTACTCTATCAACAACATGTCCAATAACTCTAGAGAAGAAAATAACAAAGGTGTTAACGACTCCTTGGATAAGTGTGAGGGTTACCATATCACCATTAGCTACATGGCTCATTTCATGGCCTACTACTGCTTCCACTTCGCCCTTATTCATATTATCAAGTAAACCTTGAGATACAGCTACTAAGGCATTATTTTTACTTGCCCCAGTAGCAAAAGCGTTCATCTGAGGTGAAGGGAAAATTGCAACTTCTGGCATTTTTATACCTACAATCTCAGCTTGCTTTTCAACCGTTTCAATGAGCCATTTTTCAACGTTATTAGTAGGTTGGTCAATAACTTTTGCACCGGTCATTCTTTTGGCCATCCATTTTGAAATAGCTAGCGATATAAAAGCTCCGCCAAAGCCAAAAAGGCCTGAAAAAATGACTAAAGCATTAATATTTAAATCGCTACCGTTTTGCGCTAAAAGACTTTCAACACCAAGTATCCTTAATGTAATGCTAAGGATAACCATGATGGCGATGTTGGTTACTAAGAAGAGAAATATTCTTTGCATATTTAGTTCCTATTAATTATTTTTTTTAAGATTATATTATAGAAAGAATTAAATAAATTTTCTATGATATTAATTAATCAATAATTTGACAAAAAATTGATAAAAGACTGGATTTAGAAGTAGGAAATTATTTACCAGGCCAAAGCATACGAGTTTCTGTCATCGTGCAAGAATTCTCTCCAGTAACAGTAAAGATTAGTTGGTAGCTGTAGTCTGTAGGAGTAAGTATAGTGAATGCACCATCAGCATAGGTTGTATCATTGAGTGATGGACTTTCTTCCTTTTTCAACGAAGTAATTTCTTCACAACTTTGATTATTAACCGAAGTTACAACGACTGTTGAAATATAGCAATGATCTCCATCTGGAGATAAGGTTGCTGAAAATGTAGAGCTTCCATTGTTATAATTTTTAGTAGAAATGTGAAGAGATGGCAACAAAGAGGGGTCACTGGGGTGAGCAAAAGTTATATTCAAGCCATTCAAGCCATAAGATTCTTCAATTTGACCTAAGTAAGATGCACAAGTTGAATTAATACCCCTTTCCTGAGCATCGATTGCCAAGGTTTCTGAAATAGCAATATTCGAAATTAAGCCACCTAAAGTTAAAATTATTATTCTAATCAAGTAATTCATTTTGAATCCATAAATAGACATTTGGAACGATTATAACAAAATAGTGATAACAATTATGTTGTGAATTAATTTGAGATTTTTTTAAATAAGTATTTATAGAAATATTTGTTTGTCAGAATAATTTAATTACTTTATAATCGAGTTTCTATTAACAAGGAGAGATAGTAATGAAGTTAAAATTATTTTTTATAGTTCTTTTGGCCTTGTTGGCAAGTGGATGTGCACAAGAAATTGTTGCTATACCCAAAGCAGTGCTTACTGGAACAGGGAATGTCATAACTACTGTTGTGGACACATTAATATTCTGGGATTAAATCCCTTCTATTTAGTTTTTTAACTTTTCCCACAGATACATCATAGTCAAAGTTATTTCTGTGGGATTTTTTTAATCCTTTTATTAGAAAACTAACCTTCAGGTTATAAGGCTAGCCTTCCCTTTGCTATCAAACTACTGTTGCTTGGTCTTAAGGCTTTTGCACTAATTTACTCATGAAATTCATTGTGTTCACTCACCACTCTCTGAGTCTTGAGTATGAGCTAATGCGATTGCTTCATTTTTGTTTTTAGCCTCTATTGAACAATCAAATACATAACCTTTTTTTTGCAAATTATTTGAAGTCCATTCATTTCCTTTAAACCCAGGAGTTACTAATATGATAATTTGAAAAATAAAAAAAATTAATTGAAAGTTAGAAGCGTTTGGAATATCTATGTAGCCTTCAAATCCATAAATTTCAAAATCAATCCCAGCTAAAACAAGAATAATAATAATATATGAAATGAAAACTGACCATAAACCCCTAAATAAAGGCCAAATAGGATTAAAAGGCGCTAACCATGCAAAACCAGATTTAACTGCTTTAAAATCCATTTCTTGGTGTTTAAACACCTTATAAGAGCTCATGGTTTTTATTGTAAAGGTTTGTTTAAATTTAACTTAGTATACCTACAAGAATCTATTATTCAGCCATAATAAAAAATGTGGCTAATTAAGTTGGAGGAAGGAAGGTATTCTTCTATTGTTTATAATATAAAAAGCTTATTTTTGACCCATTAATTTGCAAACTAATAATCTAGAAAAGATATAAGTGAACTATAATCTTATTCTATATTAATAATAAAATTTTTAAAGAATTAAGGCCAGCAAAGACTACCCTAATGAAGCATAAACTCTACAATATTAGAGGTACTAGGTATGCCAACTTAGGCCAATTGGATACTGCGATTAGTTACTATGAGAAGGCACTCTCTATTAAACCAAACTATGCTGAGGCGCATTACAACCTCGGTT
>ERZ1048686.379-NODE-379-length-44763-cov-9.518364_pt1 | contig 44763 bp, 38 predicted proteins | sample MGYA00383099_ERZ1048686 | MGnify/ENA primary metagenome ERZ1048686 (study PRJEB29581, sample SAMEA5548369) | metagenome | biome: marine; feature: coastal; material: water | depth 25 m | study: Short-term variability in the microbial, nano- and picoplankton... | reverse complement strand
CAAGAAGGCGAACGCTAAAAATTCTGTTATTAATCGCAGCTAGGCTCTTCTTCTAGGTTGTGATTAGCGAAAAAGTCCATGACACATTCTTCTTTTTCGTCTTCTTCCTTTTCACCGCAAAAATCTTGTGCACCATCACGCACCAATTGCTTTTGTGCTTCCGTTGCGCCAGCACCTAATGCGGCCACCGACTCACCATCCATGTGTGCAAATACGCTTGTGCTCATTAAAAATGCAAATAATACAGCTAATTTTTTCACTACCTCTCCTTTGTTTTGAACGTTTAAAACTGTATTTATACCATCTAGAGCCACAATTGCAAATTAAATCGATACTATCTAAATATCATAATATACTAATACATTAGACAATTACTAGGATATTTCATCCATTGCCTGATTGGCCAATTCATCAGCCATTTCATTACCCTCATCGCCACTATGTCCCTTAACCCAATGCCAATGCACGTTGTGCGATGCATTCAATATATCTAAACGTTGCCAAAGATCCATGTTTTTAACTGGTTTTTTTGCCGCTGTTTTCCAGCCTTTGGCTTTCCAGCCCTTAATCCAATCTTTAATACCATTCATGACATATTTCGAATCGGTGTATAAATTAATATCAATATGGCTTGATTTAATCGCCTCCAAAGCTTTAATGGCTGCTGTTAGTTCCATGCGATTATTGGTTGTGTCTTTTTCTCCGCCTTTGAGTTTTTTATCATGATCACCATAACGAAGCCAAACACCCCAGCCGCCAACACCTGGATTGCCTCGACAGCCACCATCGGTATAAATGATAATTTTTTCCATATTATTTATTATTATCCACGTTTATTTGCAGCCAATATTCGAGTAATGCTAGATGCCACAAACGCGAGCCATTAAGTGCGGTCATATATTGTTCGGGCTGATTAATAACTTTTTGTACAAAGCCTTGATCAAACACCCCGCGATTAATACAAGCACTTGAGGTTAGAATGTCTGACATAAATTCCAAGAACTCACCTTGCACATATTTAAGTGCTGGCATTGGAAAGTAGCCTTTTTTTCGATCAATCACACTATCAGGCAACAAGCCTCTAGAAATTTGTTTTAACGGATGTTTGCCCTCTTCGCTCATTTTTAAACTCGGTGGCATACTCAGTGCATGTTCTACCAAATGATAATCCATAAACGGCACTCTTGCCTCCAAACCCCAAGCCATGGTCATGTTATCAACGCGCTTAACCGGATCATCAACAATCAACCTGGTAATATCTGTTCGAAAGACTTTATCCATAAATTCATCCGCATCGGCTTTAGCAAACTCTTTATTAAGCCAAGTTTGGGTATGATTGCCTGAATGATAAGCGCTATTAATGGTCTGCAGATACTCTTCATAAGGTCGATCCACATAGTGCTTAGAAAACCGATCAACCTCTGATCCAGTTTCCGCTTGCATGCGTGGATACCAAAAATATCCGGCAAAAGCCTCATCCGCCCCTTGGCCTGATAGCACCACTTTAATGTGTTTTGATACTTGCTCAGACAATAGATAAAAAGCCACGGCATCTTGCCCAACCATAGGCTCATTCATATTGGCCACAGCATCACCCAAACGGGGCAACACTTGAGAATTACTCACCACGTATTTTTCATGGCAGGTGTTAAACCGATCAACAATTTGATCCGAATATTCAAACTCAGAGCCAGCCTCATCGCCAATATCTTCAAAACCAATGGAGAACGTGCGAATATCTTGATGCCCCGCCTCATTGAGTAAAGCGACCAACAAAGAAGAGTCCAGCCCGCCTGATAATAATACACCAATAGGCACATCTGCCGCATCCATGCGTTTAAGTACTGCCTGAGTTAATAACTCATGGGTGCGCTCAATATATTCATCATTTGAATAAATAGCTTCTGGTCGCTGCGCCTTGGGTTGCCAATAAGTGGTTTCTTTAATATCGCCATTTGGCTTAATAATCAAGGTGGTGGCCGGCTTAATTTTATTAACCCCTGTTAGAATTGTATTAGGCGCAGGCACCACACCATGGAGTGATAATTGTTGCTGCAGAGCAACTGAGTTAATATCAGTATTAGCACCAATAGCCACTAATGATTGCGTATTAGATGCAAAGCTAAAAGCACGATCGGTTAAATTAAAATACAACGGCTTAATACCCATGCGATCACGAGCAACAAATAAATGCCGTTGTTTTTTATCCCAAATGCAAAACGCAAACATGCCATCTAAATGCTCAACGCAATTTTCACCCCAGTGATGGTAAGCTTTAAGAATGGTTTCTGTATCAGAATGTGAGAAAAATTTATAACCAAGTTGACTTAATTCGCCTCGCAACGCCTTATAGTTATATATTGTCCCATTAAACACCAACACCAAATCCAAGGCATTATCCACCATAGGTTGTGCCGCAAAATTAGACAGATCAATAATACTTAAACGCTGATGACCAAAACCAATCTGATGATCCGCCCACTCGCCTGAGGCATCTGGGCCTCGGCGTGCAATCTTAGACATCATGAGATTTAAATCATTAGAGTTGACTGCTTGCTGATCAAATCTTAACTGGCCACAAATACCGCACATAAGTTAGTGTTAGAAAATGTAAAATAGCTATTTTAGCAAGTAATAAATAGGACTAGCAAGTAATGGCTCAAACACTTTACGACAAATTAATGAGTGCACATATGGTGCGAGAAGAAGCAACCACTTCGTTAATTTACATCGATAGACAACTAATCCATGAAGTTACCTCACCTCAAGCCTTTGAAGGCTTAGAGATGGCTGACAGAAAACCATGGCGCCTAGCTGCTAGTATTGCTGTGCCCGATCACAATGTTCCCACGACTGAACGCTCAAGTGGCGTTGCCGGCATTGAAGATCCAATCTCAAAACTACAAATTGAGACACTGGATAAAAACTGTAAAGAATTTGGCATTAATGAAATTCAAATGAATGACATTCGCCAAGGTATTGTGCATGTCGTTGGCCCCGAACAAGGCGCCACCCTACCAGGCATGAGTATCGTTTGTGGCGATTCTCACACCTCAACCCACGGTGCACTTGGTGCGCTTGCCTTTGGTATTGGCACCTCAGAAGTAGAGCATGTCTTGGCCACAGGCTGCTTGTGGCAAGCCAAATCTAAAAATATGAAAATTGAAGTCAATGGCGACTTGCACAATTATGTGAGCGCTAAAGATATTGCGCTTTATATTATTGGCCAAATTGGTACCGCCGGTGGCACCGGCTTTGCCATTGAATTTGCTGGCACCACTATTCAAAATTTATCCATTGAAGGACGCATGACCTTATGCAATATGGCGATTGAAGCTGGCGCGCGCGTTGGCATGGTGGCGGTTGATAACAAAACCTTAGAATACGTTAAAGGTCGCCCTATGGCGCCAACCGGTGATAATTGGGACAAAGCCGTTGAATACTGGAATACACTGCATTCTGATGAGGGCGCTAAGTTTGATCAAGTCATCACCATTAATGCTAAAGACATTAAGCCACAAGTTACTTGGGGAACCTCTCCTGAGATGGTCATTGCCATTGATGGTACTACTCCAGACCCTACAAAAGAAACTGATTCGGTTAAAGCGGAAAGCGTTAAAAATGCACTTAATTACATTCACTTAGAGGCTAATACGCCAATCAACACAGTTGCTGTCGATAAAGTATTTATCGGCTCGTGCACCAACTCTCGCATTGAAGATATGCGCGTTGCAGCCAGCATCTTAAAAGGTAAGAAAATTGCCGGCAATATTAAACTGGCTTTAGCTGTACCCGGCTCAGGCTTAATTAAAGCGCAAGCAGAAAAAGAAGGCTTGGATAAAATTTTTACCGACGCAGGTTTTGAGTGGCGCGAGGCAGGGTGTTCCATGTGCTTAGCTATGAATGCGGACAAACTTGAGCCCGGTGAACGTTGCGCTAGCACCTCAAATCGCAATTTTGAAGGTCGCCAAGGTCAAGATTCATTTACGCATTTGGTGAGTCCTGCTATTGCAGCAGCCAGTAGTATTGCCGGTCATTTTGCTCAACCACAAGGGGAATAATTATGGAAAAATTTACCAAACTCACTTCTATTGCCACACCACTTGATCGTGCCAATGTTGATACTGACGCCATTATTCCCAAGCAATTTTTAAAATCCATTAAACGTTCTGGCTTTGGCCCAAATTTATTTGATGAATGGCGCTATGAAGATCATGGCGAAGTTGGCATGGATAACTCTAAACGCCCACTTAACAAAGATTTTGTGCTTAATCAACCTGAATATCAAGGTGCACAAATCTTATTGGCACGTGAGAATTTTGGCTGTGGCTCCTCCAGGGAGCACGCACCTTGGGCGCTAGAAGATTATGGCTTTAAGGCGATTATCGCGCCAAGCTTTGCCGATATTTTTTACAACAATTGTTTTAAAAATGGTATCTTGCCCATCGTTCAAAGCAACGACATTTTGGACGAATTATTCGCTTTTAAAGGCGAGATAACCATTGATCTTGAATCACAAAGCATTCATGCTAATGATAAAAACTACACCTTTGAAGTCGATGCAGAGCGTAAGCGTCGCCTAATCAATGGCTTAGATGATATTGGATTAACGCTACAATACAAAGATGAGATAAAATCATTTGAGAAAAAGTATTTCCAAAAATACACTTGGTTAAACTAATTTCATTCTGACATTGAGTACAGGTATGAAAAAAAATAAGAAAATATGATTGGTCGCCTAACTGGAAAAATTTTAGAAAAAAACCCACCTGAAGTGCTGTTAGAAGTCAGCGGTATTGGCTATGAAATACTGTGTCCAATGTCGAGTTTTTATGAAATGGGGCAGAGTGAAGAGCTTTCACTACATACGCATTTTCACGTTAAAGAAGACGCTCAAACATTGTACGGTTTTATTTCTCAAGATGAAAAAACGCTCTTTAGAGAGCTGATACGCGTGAATGGTGTCGGTCCAAAAGTGGCGCTAGCCATTCTCTCGCACCTCAATATTGCATCGCTAATGAATGCAGTCGCGAATGAAGACGACGCCCTACTCGCCAAAACCCCAGGTATTGGCAAGAAAACTGCACAAAAACTCATTGTTGAGCTCAAAGACCGTTTAGCCAAACTTGAATTGCATGGCTCAAATCATCAAGTAATTACCGCTAGCATTAACATCAACCCAAACTCCCAAAAAGCGGCTCAAGCGCTTCAAGCACTTGGCTTTAAAACCAAAGAAGCTGAAAAAATGCTTAGCGCTATTAAGGATGAAACGCTATCAACAGAAGAGCTTATTCGTCAAGCGTTACAGAACAAATAAAGCTGACAAAAATACAAAAATAGCTCATTAATAAAATTTGCCAATTTTTTTTAATCGTGCTTTTTTATCAGTCTTTCTTACTCAAAAGTACCACAAAAACGCCAAAAAATTGAATTTATAGCCAAACACAAGGGGTTTTAAGGATGTTTTCATAATAAAAGTGAATTTATTTTGGATTTTTTAAAAAAAATCCTAAATTTTTGAATAGAAAAATATGTCAAATTAAGTGTTTTTTAATTTGTTTTTGAATTTTTCAAACCAATCGATAAATTCCACATTGATTAAATACAAACATGGTAGTAATACTAGTGTCATTAGCGTACCAAACAACAATCCGTAGCCCAGTGCAAGCGCCATCGGTTGCAAGAGGTGATCTATACCACCAATGCCGTAAGCCAGCGGAATAATACCCGCTAGCGTGGTAAGACTGGTAAGTACCACAGCACGAAGTCTGTCTTTAGTGCCCTTGATAATCCACTGATGAACTGATATTTTATCCAATGCCTTTTCTTTCAAATAATTAAGGTGCGATACCAAGACTAACGAGTCGTTAACAATCACACCCACCAGCGCTAAAATTCCTAAAATAGCAAAAAAGCTAAGTGCTTCTGAGTGCAGGAAAAATGCCCAGATAACACCAATCACTGAAAAAGGAATGGCACTGAGAATTAGCATCGGCTGCGTGTAAGAATTAAACAGTAGCACCAGCAACAAGAAAATCCCGAAAACTGCCATCACAAACGCTTGTTTAAAGCTGTCCATGGATTTCATAGTTTCTTTCGCACCGCCTTCTGAAATGGCGCGTACTGATGGAAAGTCTTCATCCAAATTAAGCTGACCCAAGGCGGCTTTCATTACTTCACTGGTGCTGGTTTTTTCATCATCAATACTGGCGCTTAACAAGATAGATCTAAGACCGTTATAGTGGTTAAAATCTGGCTCTCCGACAATCTCCCGAATACTGGAAAAATTAGTCAAAGGCACAACTCGTCCTGTTTTATTAACCACTTTTAAAGATCTTATAAAGGCTTCTGACTGCTGCAACCCTCCTAGATAAATCCTGAAATTAACATCATTTTGCCCTTCACGAATATTGGTAACATCAATCCCAGTAAAGGCGGCGCGAAGATAGCGATTAACGGTTGAAAAATCAATATCTAATCGTGACATTTTTTCAAAATCGAGCTTGACTTCAATGCGATCTTTTCCGGGTTCATCGTCTCGCTGAACATTATCAACCCCGTTAAGACTCAATAAAATTTGCTCTAATTTATCGGCTGCTTGCAGGTTTTCACTACCCACTTGACTAATAAGATTAATCTCTACATCTTCGCCTTGTGGCGGACCTGGTCGGTGTACGGAAAACTTCAAGGTTTCAACCTGATCAATCTCTTTTGCTTTGGACTTTAGCGCTTTTAAAATGACTTTCGAATCTCTATCACGCTCTGAAGAGGGTAACAACTCAATGGTAAATTTTGCCTTATGATCGAAGTATTTGCCCACATCGGTGGTGACTGAAACCAAATCCTCTCCTACTGTCTGAATAATTAACGCCTCCACTTGCTTAGCCTTGACTTCGGTATTAGCCAGCGAAGAGCCAACATTCATACTCAAACGCGCATTAACGGTATCTACGCCCACAGCAGGGAACAAAGAAAATTTCATTTGCGTGCTGGCAAAATAAAGGGAAAACACCAGAACCAAACTAAACAGCCCAACCACTGCGTAGCGACGCTTCAACACCTTGGCCAAAAACAGCTCAAATTTATCTTCAAAATATTCAAACCAATTGTGTTTTTTTTGCTTCTCGTTTGAGCCAGCTAAATGCGCAGGCAAGGCGAGTGACACCTCTAAAAATGACAAACTCAGCGCAAAAATAACCACCAAAGGAATGACATAAATAAATTTACCCATCGTGCCTTCCATTAAAAACATAGAAGAAAATGCCAGCACGGTTGTTAAAATAGTGGTGACCACAGGCATAATCACTCGCTTAAAACCGTGAACGGCAGATTGAAATTTATTCTCGCCCATTTGCTTGTAGTGATGGATACTTTCCGCCACAATAATCGAGTCATCCACCACAATACCGAGCACCAAAATCATCGCCGCCAGTGAGACTAAATTAATCGTCTCGCCTGTAACGCCGAGCAGTGCCACTGTACCAAGTAAACTAACTGGCAAACTGACCGCCACCCAAAAAGCTGTCTTAAAGGATAAAAATGCACCCAATACCACCAACACCAGCAACAAGCCGATCATGCCATTATTGGTTACAATTTCTAGACGATTACGCACATATTTAGATAAATCAGATGAATAAAAAATATCCAACTGGCCATCATGTTTTTTAACCACAGTATCCATATAGTCTTTAACTAAATCAACCGTAGTAATAACATCGGCCTGAGCTTGTTTTTTAACGCGCAAAATAAAGCCTTTTTTTCCATTAACTCGAACAATTGACTTTTCTTCAACATTGCCACTTTCGATACTAGCAATATCTTTAAGTCTCACTACCAGGCCTTCAAAGGTTGATTTAACAATCACCTCACCAACCTCATCGGCTGCATCAAATTTTGACAAAACTACGATGGTTTTTTCATGCTGACGCTGATGATTACTACCCACGGTATAACGCTGATTACGCTGAGAAATCGCATTCATCACTTGAGGTAGGGACAACTCAAATTGATACAACTTTTTAGGATTAATGCGTATTTGAATTTCTTTTTCTAAGTAGCCTTGTTTTTCAACCTCTGACACACCATCAATCAGCTCAATTGATTTGGCTAAATTATCAACCACATTCCTAAGATTGGCATAGTCCAATTGCTCACTACCAATGCTAATTTTTAAAACGCTTTTTCTTGAGGTTTTATGATCGGTAACTCGCGGCAGATCAACCACCTCTTCCGGTAGGGATTTAATGCGGTTAACACCATTACGAATTTCTTGCTTGAGCTCGGTAATATCGGCCACATCCTGAGACAAATTAACCACAATGGAGGAGGTGCCGGCTCGCGAGGTTGAGGTGAATTTATCAATACCTGAGATATTGCTCAACTCATCTTCAATGACATTGGTAATATTTTGCTCGACATCCTCAGGAGAGGCGCCAGGATAAGCGGTTACAATTGAGACAACTTCAAAATCCACAGCTGGAAATTGATCACGTTGTATATGATTAAGACTTAATAGGCCGAGTGCAATCACACTGATGGTAAACACCAATGCGAGTTTTTTCTGACGAACTAAAAATTCAAGCATACTATTCATGATTGAACAGTATACCAAGGCCTGAGTTTATTAAACCTTGTTGATTTTAAAATTTACTTATCGAGAGCGTTTACGCTCAACTTCTTTAAGAAGGCGCTTACGAATACGAGTAAAGTTTGGTGTTACTTCTACCAACTCATCATCATCAATAAATTCTAATGCTTGCTCAAGATCTAGCTTAATTGCAGGTGTTAACGATACTGCTTCATCTGTACCAGAGGCACGAACGTTAGTTAACTGCTTACCCTTCATTACATTGATCACCAAGTCTTTGTCACGGGCATGAATACCCACAACCATGCCTTCATAAACTTCAGTGTTATGCTCAACAAAGAATTTTCCTGATTTTTGCAAGTTAAAAATAGCATAAGCAACTGCCTTACCTTGATTCATTGAAATAAGTGAGCCATTAGAACGCTGACCAATCTCACCTGCTTTTTGCGGCTTGTATGAATCAAATGTTGAATTCATTAAACCAGTACCGGTGGTCGCAGTTAAAAATTCAGTTCTAAAACCAATTAAGCCACGAGCAGGAATGTTAAAGTCTAATTTAACACGGCCATTACCATCTGGCTCCATATTTGTTAACTCAGCCTTACGCTCGCCTAATTTTTCCATCACCGTGCCTTGATGCTCAGCTTCAACATCAATACTTAAATCTTCAAACGGCTCACAAACCACACCATCAATCTCTTTTAGAATAACTTGCGGACGACCAACAGCCAACTCAAAACCTTCACGACGCATGGTTTCGATCAGTACTGATAAATGCAACTCACCTCGACCTGATACTAAAAATTCTGACGGATCTTCTGTGTCTTCAACGCGCAGTGCTACGTTGTAAATTAATTCTTTATCAAGACGATCACGAATGTTTCTTGAGGTAATATATTTACCGTCTTGACCAGCAAATGGTGAATCATTTACTCTAAAGGCCATTGATACCGTTGGCTCATCAACACTTAGTGGTGGCAACGCTTCAATGGTTTCAGGATCACACAAAGTATCAGAAATTGAAATACCTTCAATACCAGTCACACAAACAATATTGCCCGCTTCAGAAGAATTGGTGTCAATTTTATCAAGACCTAAGAAGCCTTGTAAATTAGCAATTTTCGCTTTCTTTTCAACGCCATCAGCACCTACAACAACCACTTGCTGATTCTTTTTAATCGTGCCTCGGGTAATACGACCAATGCCAATTGCACCTACAAACGATGAATAATCAAGTGCAGTAATTTGCATCTGCAACGGCGCCTCAACATCAACTTCTGGCGCCTTTACCTTGTCAACAATAGCCTCAAACATTGGCAACATATCACCTTCACGCACGTCATCTTCTAATGACGCATAGCCATTAATACTTGACGAGTAAATGATTGGAAAATCTAGTTGCTCATCAGTAGCACCCAGTTGATCAAATAATTCAAATACCTGGTCAATTACCCAGTCAGGACGCGCCGCATCTTTGTCGATTTTATTAACCACCACAATTGGATTTAGACCTTGGTCAAACGCTTTTTTAGTTACAAAGCGTGTTTGTGGCATTGGACCCTCTTGCGCATCTACTAACAACAATACAGAATCAACCATTGATAATACGCGCTCAACCTCACCACCAAAGTCGGCGTGTCCCGGGGTATCTACAATATTAATATGATAATCTTTCCATTTGATCGCTGTATTTTTTGAAGAAATGGTAATACCACGCTCTTTTTCAAGATCGTTTGAATCCATCATACGATCTGTTGATTCAAAGCGCTCATCAAACGTATCTGATTGCTCCAATAGTTTATCAACCAAGGTAGTTTTACCGTGGTCAACGTGAGCAATAATAGCGATATTTCGAAGTTTAGTATTCATACTTTTTAGGTGAGGCGAAAAAAGACACTATTATCCCGTAAAATGACCGTCAACATTAGGAAATATTGATATGGCAAAAAAAGGCAGTTCTGGTCGCTGGATGAGTGAACATTTGAGTGACGAATATGTAAAAAAAGCGCAAAAAGAAGGCTATCGTTCGCGTGCAGTTTACAAGCTCACTGAAATTATTGAAAAAGATAAATTCATTAAGCCTGGTGACCGAGTGCTAGATTTGGGCGCCGCCCCTGGCGGATGGAGTCAAGTGGCAATTAAAATTGTAGGCAATAGCGGTCAAGTCATTGCCAGTGATATTTTAGATATTGAGCCCATCGATGAAGTTGATTTTTTGTGTGGTGACTTTACCGAAGAAAGTGTTTATGAAGAATTATTAACACTAACTGGCGGCAAAAAAATTGATGTTGTGCTGAGCGATATGGCACCCAACATGAGCGGACAGCTGTCTGTTGACATGCCCAAATCAATGTATTTATGTGAACTTGCCTTAGATATGGCTATTAAAACCATTGCACCGAATGGTACTTTTTTTATTAAAGTGTTTCAAGGAGCTGGCTTTGACGACTATGTCAAGTCTTGCCGGGCGGCCTTTTCCCGGGTTGTTATTCGCAAACCAAAAGCTTCTCGCGCCAGATCTAAAGAAGTTTATTTGTTGGCAAGTAAGCTAAAATAACACCATGCAAAATTTTGATGACATTCGCACCCTACTTCAAGAAGATCTTGAACAAACTGACGCATTATTACAGAGTCGTTTAAGCTCCAATGTCGCACTGATTAACCAGATGAGTGCCTATATTATTGGCGCTGGTGGTAAACGCTTGCGCCCACTACTATTACTATTATGTGCTCGTGCTACCAACTATCAGGGCGAACATCACCGACTAATGGCTGTGGTTATTGAACTAATTCATACCGCCACTCTCTTACACGATGATATCGTTGACGAGTCTGCAACTCGCAGAGGCAAAGACACGGCGAACGAAGTTTGGGGCAATGCGGCCAGCGTATTGGTAGGAGATTTTCTATATTCACGCTCTTTTGAGATGATGGTTGAGCCTGGATCGATGAAGATTATGCAAATCCTATCCAAAGCAACCAATGAAATCGCCCAAGGCGAAGTGTTGCAATTATTGAATTGCCAAAATTCTAATCTAACGGAAGCAGAATATTATCAAGTGATAGAACGTAAAACAGCCGTACTATTTCAAGCAGCTACGCAAATTGGTGGAATTTTGTCTGAGGTTGGTGAGCAGCAGGAGTTGGCGCTAAAAAATTATGGCCTGCATTTAGGTAATGCGTTTCAAATCATTGATGATGTTTTAGACTATGAATCAGACAGTGAAACCATGGGTAAGGAAGTGGGTGATGATCTTGCTGAGGGAAAAACCACACTGCCGATGATTCATGCTTTAGCTAACACTTCAGGTACCGATAAACAACTTCTAGAAGACGCCATTAACAACGCAGACACTAGTCAAATCAAGCAAGTTATTAGTATACTGCAATCAATTGATGCTTTTGGCTATACACGCAAGCAAGCTAAAAAATCAGCTGACTTGGCCAAAGCTAGCCTTGCCGACATTCAACCATCTCCTTTCAAAGATGCGCTAATTTTACTGTGTGATTTATCTTTAGCGCGCAAGTCATAGTGCTATCTGACAAACTCAAATCCCAAATTAGAGACTCTTTCATTGCCTTAAAGTCCGACATGTCAGACTTTAAGGTGCGCCCTTCGCAAAATAAAATGATTGCAGAAATCTCCAAAACGCTGAGTGGTGATTATCCAGATTCAAATAAAATTTTATGTGTTGAGGCGCCAACAGGCACTGGGAAAACTTTTGCCTATTTATTAAGCAGCATTCCTATTGCCAAAGCACACAAAAAGAAGCTCATTGTTTCTAGTGCCAATGTCGCTCTACAGGAGCAACTACTGTTAAAAGACATTCCTGAAGCACAAAAATATTGTCAAATAGACTTTGAGTACGCACTGGTTAAGGGTAGATCCCGTTATGTGTGTATTCGCAATTTAATCAACCTATGTGAAGACAATGCCTCAGATAACACGTTGTTTGACTCAAGTCTGCTGTTTGATGAGCCGCCTAAAAAATATCAGTTAGAATCCATGGCTGAATTACTAGAAGATTATTCAGCCAAAAAATGGAATGGTGAAATTGATGATTTGATGCGTGCGCCTGATCATGATATTTGGCAAAAAATTAATTGCAATCGCTTCACCTGCACGGCAAAAAGCTGTGAATTTTATCAAGATTGTGCTTTTTTCAAAGCACGCAAGCAAATCACTAAGGCGGATGTCATTGTTGCCAATCACGATTTAGTATTGGCCGATTTAGCCACAGGCAATACAGTTTTGCCCGATGTAGATGATTCTATCTTTATTTTTGATGAGGCGCATCATCTTAGCTCTAAAGCGCTCTCTCATTTTTCGCTTAGCACCAGTACTGAATTTATCAAAACCAGCATTCGCCAAGCCAAAGGTGTCAGTGAGCAACTGTGCAAAATAACTGGTCAAGATATGCCTGATATCAATATCAAACAAGTGGATGACTATATTAGTGATCTAAACATTCTACTCAAAGGTTTAGAATTTGATGAGGATGTTCACTTGTTTAATCAAGGTCAAATTAACGAACCAATCAAAGCAATCAGTAAAAACTTATTTGTTTCTTTGGGCAATATTCAAACTAAATTTTCAAACTTAAGAGAGTCTTGGGCAGACTACTTAAAAATTAAAGTACTAGATAAAGCCATTGTTGACCCTATTAACAATGCCAGTGGCGAGTGCGAACAGCATCTAAATAGTATTATTGAACTGTTATCTTCTTTACTACAAAGTGATGATAAGGGTAGATCACCTCATTCACGCTGGGTTGAAAAAAACCAACTAGCCAATAAAAAAACCAACTACAGTCTGTGCAGTGCTCAAACTGATATTTCTAGCAATTTGCACGGATTAATTTGGTCAAAAGCTGCAGGTGTTATTCTTACCTCAGCCACTTTGTCCTCATTGGGTAGCTTTGATAGACTAAACCGACAACTGGGTTTAATTAAACAGCAAAATCAATATCTACGCCTACCTTCTCCCTTTGAGTTTAGCCAGGTTGATTTTATTATTGCTAAATTTAAAGCAAACCCAACGCAAGTGTACGAACATACGCAAGAAGTAGCCAGCCAACTACTCAAGCGATTAAATCCTGAAGAGGGCTCTTTGGTGCTATTCGCCTCTAACAAACAAATGCAAATGGTAGCCGACACGGTTGAGGACAAACTAGATTGTGATTTATTCACCCAAGGCGAATACCCAAAGAAAACCATTCTAGAAAAACATGTCGCCTTGCGCAAGAAAAACAAAGGCAGTGTTATTTTTGGTTTAGATAGTTTTGCTGAAGGTGTAGATCTTAAGGGTGACAGCCTAACTCACGTGGTCATTGTAAAACTGCGCTTTAGTGTACCAACCTCACCGATTGATAAAACTTTGGCAGATTATCTTCAATCTCAAAATCGCAATCCATTTATGGAGATTTCTCTGCCTGACGCTTCACTCAGACTTATTCAAGCTTGCGGACGACTAATCCGCACCGAAACTGATACTGGAAAAATTACAATATTTGATAATCGCCTGACCACCAAGTTTTATGGCAAGCAGTTACTGGCAGCCCTGCCTAACTATAATATTGTGACTGAATAAAAAACTCATATTGAGTATTTTCTACTCTACAAGGCAAACCGAAAAACATTCGATTGATCATAGATGGCGCTATACAATTGAGAATGTTTTTTGAGTTTAACGCAGTGAAGTGGGGAAATTAAAAACGCCAAAAAGATTTATGCAAAAGCACCATAAGTGTAAGTATCTCTAAACGACCTAACAACATTGAAAAACTTAAAATCCACTTAGCTGAATCACTAATTGATGCGTAGTTTTCTGCCACTTCCCCTAGTCCAGGACCAAGGTTATTCATGCTAGCTGCGGTAGCAGAAAAACTACTAACTTGATCCAACCCTGTAAACATCAAGGCAATCATAATAACCACAAACGCCATAACGTACAATGAGAAAAATCCCCATACTGACATTAACGTATTTTCTGAAACGCTTTTTTGATTAAGCTTGATACTGATATAAGCACTTGGATGAATAAAGGTTTTAATCCCTTTCATGGCCAGTTTAAACATTAACAATACTCTAACTACTTTAATACCGCCACCTGTTGAGCCTGCACTGGCACCCAAGAAACTTGCAAATATTAACAACACAGGCAACAATGCCGGCCATAGAGAATAGTTAACCGAGGCAAATCCTGTTGTTGTTGCAATGGAAACCGTTTGGAAAATACCATATCTGAACGAATCAAACCAGGTCTGATAATAACCACTCTCAAATAAATCAACAGAAATAAACACAATCGTTGCGCTTAGAATTAACAGGTAAGTTTTAAATTCTGAATCTTTAAAATAAGTCACAACATCTTTCTTTTGCCAAGCGAAAAAATGCAGTGAGAAGTTAACACCCGCCAACAGCATAAAAATAACCGCTACCAACTCAATAGCACTAGAATCAAAGTATCCGATAGACAAATCATGTGTTGAAAAACCACCAATAGCCACTGTTGAAAAACTATGGCCTATTGCGTCAAATGCATCCATGCCAGCCAAATAATAGGCAATTGCACAAGCAATGGTAAAGCCGATATAAATCTTCCATAAAGCCTTAGCAGTTTGAGTAACTTTAGGGGTAAGCCTATCTTTTGAAATGCCGCTAGACTCCGCATGATAAAGCTCCATGCCGCCCACGCCCAGCATTGGCAAAATGGCCACCGCCAAGACAATAATACCCATGCCACCTAACCATTGTAATTGCTGGCGATAATACAAAATAGCCATAGGCAAATCATCAAGACCGGAAAGCACTGTTGCCCCTGTCGTGGTGAGACCGGACATAGATTCAAAAAACGCATCTGAAAAACTCATACGTAACGATTCAGACAATAAAAATGGCGTGGTTGCAAATAGCGACAATACAAACCAAAAACTCACCACTACCAAGACACCCTCTCGAATTCTAAAATCTTTAGTGGTATTTCTAAAAGGTAGCCATAAAATAAAACCGCTAACAAAGGTCAAAGAAAATGCACTAACAAAAGACATATACTCATTTTGAGCATAAATATAATCCACCAAAATTGGCGGAAGCTGAGTCAAGCTAAAAACCATTAGCAACAACCCAATGGTTTTAAATACGATACTAAGTTGCATAATTATATTTAATCAAAATAACCTTCAAATAATTCTTCAACTTCGTGAATTTTATTCACATCAGTTAACACCAACAGCACATGATCACCCTCTTCAATCACCAGCTTTCTAGAGCCCATAATTACCTCATCATCACGCACAACAGAACCCACCACAACACCATCAGGCAAGTTGATTTGCTCAATAGTCTTGCCCACTACATCAGAATGATTTTTATCGCCATGCACAATCACTTCAATGGCTTCAGACTTACCCTGACGCAATGAATGCACCATCATAGTATCTCCTTTGCGAATATGCGCCAGAATACCGCTGGTAGTGATTTGGTCAGGTGAAATAACCATGTCTACATCCTCACTCTGCTCAGCCAAATCTTCATAAACATTACGCTTAACCAGTGCAACCGTTTTGTGTGCGCCCAAGCGTTTAGCCAGAATGGAAACAATAACGTTAATTTCATCAGAGTCTGTTAATGCCAAAAATAAATCGGTATTCTCAATACCCTCTTCAAGCAACAACTCTTCATCCGAAGCATTACCACGCAAAACCAGCACATCCTCTAACTCGTCTGCCAATTCTTTAACACGCTGCTTATTCATTTCAATGATGCGTACACGGTGGTTTTTCTCTAAGTATTTGGCCAAGTTAAGACCGATTCGTCCACCACCAGCAATAATGATATTTCTATAGCTTTTATCTAGTCGTCTAAACTCTTTGACTACTTTAGCGACGCTGGATTTTTTCGTCACGAAATACACACGATCGCCATCTTTAATCACGGTATCGCCATAAGCGGGAATAGCGCGCCCATTACGATATAAGCTAACAATTCGCATGTGAATATTAGGCAAATGTTTATGCAACTCTCGAATAGGATGACCCACAATTGGTGTGCCTGCATAGGCTCTAGTTTCAACCAATTGCACTAAACCATTTTCAAATTCAAATACTTGTTCAGCACCTGGCACCTCTACCACGCGCTTAATATAGTTTGTGACCAATCCTTCTGGGGTAATAATAAAGTCAATCGGAATGGCGTCATCTGAAAATAACTCTTTACGGTGCAGATATTCTTTAGTACGTACACGGGCAATTTTCTTATCCACTTGATATAGTGTGTGCGCCATTTGACAGGCCAGCATATTACCCTCGTCTGATCGAGTCACTGCAATGACCATATCCATGTTACGAATATCCGCCTCTTCTAAGATGTTGGGATAAGAGGCGTGGCCGCAAATAGTTTTAACATCTAGATGACGCTGAAGATCGAGCAAATTGCTGTCATCTTTATCAATGATAGTGATGTCATTGTCGTCGTCTTCACTTAAGTATTTAGCCAATGTGGAGCCAACTTGTCCTGCACCTAAAATTAGAATTTTCATGCTTATGCCTTATTTTTATCAATGCCCAAATCTTTTAGTTTGCGGTACAACGTGGTACGCTCCATGCCTGCTTTAGCAGCAACTGTGGCGATGTTATAGTTGTTTTCTTGCAGATGGTGATTAAAATATTCTCGTTCAAAAATATTTCTAGCAACCTTTAATGGTGCATCAAAATCAATCCCAGTAATGCCGCTTTGGTCTTGTTTAACCACCTGTTCAGATAAAAATTTTCGTACCAATGGTAAGATATCATGCAAAGGTTTTTTTAAAAAATCAACCGCACCTAGCTTAATGGCTTTAACTACATCTTTATGCTCTGCATGGCCTGACATCATCACAATAGGCGTTTCAAACCCAGCTTCAATCCATTCTTCTAACAAAGACATACCATCTTGGCCCGGCATCCAAACATCCATCATCACCAGGTCAAAACTTTGGCTTTTAATCAAACTTTTTGCTTCTTGTGCATTATCTGCCAGACTCACCTGATAGTTAACATCTTCCAAAGTATCCATCATGGTTTCTGAATTAATACGCTCATCATCAATGATAAGAATTTTGCCAATTATGTTTGCTCTAGCCATTATTGCCCTCTGTTATGGTTGGTAATCAAATTCAATTGTAATCTTTGCGCCATGTGGCTCAACATTGCTTGCATAAATACGTGCATCATGCTGTTCAACAATATTTTGAACAATGGCCATTCCCAAGCCGCTACCTTTAATTTTAGTGGTAACGTAAGGCTCAAATACTTTATCTAGCACCTCTTCGTTAAACCCTTCACCATCATCGGTAATGGTTAGTTGAACTAAGTGCTTGTCTGGCATATATTGAGTCACAATGTTAATAGTAACCGCTCGATCAGCAGTGGATTCTGCTGAATTTTTCAATAAATTAATCAGCACCCTTGAAAGACTATTTGAATCAAGTAGCATATCAGGTACATCATCGGATAAATCAAACCCGATCATTAAACCATCTTGTTCATCATACAAAGCAATAGACTGATTGATTACTGTGTTTAAATTAGTTAACTTGCGTTCAATTTGTGGCGTATTGGCATAATCAGCAAAGGCACTCACCATTAAATCCATTGACTTTACTTGATCAATAATGGTATTGGTGGTTTTGTCAATTACCTCCAAATCTCGATCTTGCAAAGAATCCATAAATCGGTTTCTCAAGCGTTGAGCAGAAAGCAAAATCGGGGTTAATGGATTTTTAATTTCGTGTGCCATGCGTACTGCCACCTCACCCCAGGCCGCTTTCTTTTGAGCTCGATGCAACTTAGAAATGTCTTTAATGATGACCACATAACCTAGTGTCTTGTTATGGCTTTCAAGTACCGACCCCTGGCAAGACAATAACAAATGGCGATCAACCAAACTCAATTCTAGCTCGGCATTCCATTCACTTTCGTGAGTTTTAAAATTGTCTGACGTTAAAGAAAATAACGGACTTAGCTGAGCATATTGCTTAGATATTTGAGCACAACTACCGCCAACAAAAGATTGTTCATCATCAATATCAAACATCTTGCCAATCACCGGATTAATCAGACGAATTTTTTTATACTGATCCAAGGCGATTACACCATAAGAATATTTTAAAATAGTCTCCAAGTAAAGATTGTGTGTATCCAAACCCTCTTTAGAAGTTTTAATCTGGCTAGACATAATGTTAAATTGATCAATCAACAACTTAACATCTTCACTGTCTTTATTTTGTTCAATGCGCACGTCGTAGTTACCTTTGGCGATTTCTCGAGTAGCCAACGATAAATTATTAAGCGGCTTCATCAATTTCTCAATCATGCGAAAAACCAACATTAGGGCGCTTAATACAGCCAGCAATACAGTGGATGAGAAGTCAATCATAAAGCGCTTTTGTGTAATTGAAGTATTCAGATCAAATTCAATATTTTTTGTACGCCGAGTAAACGTTTCAACCTGAGTCAAAAAACCCAGTAAACCTGGATCTGCCGCATACACAGCATCTACTACAAAAAAGTTTTTATCAGCTGATCGGGTTAAATAACGCGTTGACATCTTAACCTGGATAACGTTAGTACTACTGTCTTCATTGATAGTACGTGGCTGGGTACCTGGTAGCGGCTGATCTTCTACTGCTAAACAATTAGATACCTCAGCTGTCTTTGCAATAATATTTTCCGTTTCATCCAGCAAGGTAATTTGACAAGCCCAACCTTTATCAATCAACCCTTCTAAGAAAATTTGCATACTTGATTGATAATTCTCAGCATCTTTTTTAAAATCACCAAACGAGGTGATAAGCGTTAACAGGCGCTCAGTCTGCTGCGTGTACCGCTCATTTCTAACCGCCTGAACGCCTTCGTACAAACCATCAACTTGATGAATAAAGTTTTTACTAAACATGTCAAAGGTTTTTTCCGAATCGGCCACGTTATCTTGAATGGTTTGAAATGAGAATATATAAAATGACAACACAGGCACAATAACTAGTATTGGCACAATTTTGATAAAGGTCCAGGTAAATTTTGAACCGACAATATCATGACCAATATCTCGCTTTAAGCGGTTAACGTCCGTATAAATATGGTAAGCAGCAATTAATGAAAAAGCCACATTAAAACCAACCAAATAACCCCACCAATGGCCAATCAATTCAGGATGAAGTCCTAGATAAAAAGTACCCGAAATAGAGAGTAAAAAAATAGATGCCCAAAACCAAGCTGGCGGAGTTTTAACAAATTTTTTAGGCTGACGATAAGTCATCAATAGTGCATTATTATTTACTTAATTGTTTAGGATTATCTCATAAATAAAGCCTAAGGTTGGCTACTTGTTGCTAAAATACAACAATGATCGAGACTGACCAGCAGCTTCAGCAATTTTTAACCACCATCCATGGGGAAAAATTGTTGGCCATTGATACAGAATTTAAACGTATTGATACTTATTACCCTATTTTATGTTTGGTGCAAATTGCCACACAGACGAATGCCGAATGTATTGATGTACTAGCCATTGAAGATCTAGAGCCTTTGTTCAACAAGCTATACCAACCTGAATGTATTTGGATTGTTCACTCAGCACGTCAAGACATTGAAGCACTATATTACCTGTCCAAACGCTTACCGAATTATTTGTTTGACACCCAAATTGCTGCGCACTTTCTCAATCACCCTGCGCAAATTTCTTATCAAAAATTGACTGAAATTTTACAAGGGGTAGCTTTAGAAAAAGCCTACACTCGGCTTGATTGGACCATCAGACCACTACCAGAGCCAGCCATTGAATATGCACTAGATGATGTGCGCTATTTAATTAAAAATTATTCAATGTTAAATACGCAATTATTAGCTGAACAGAAATTTGATTGGTTGATGGCTGAAGGGCAAGATTTAACCGATATTGATTTATATTTACCAAATTTTGTTCAAGCCTGGACAAAAATTAAAGGCTTATCAACACTCCCTAAAAGCACACACCAAAAAGCTGCACAAATAGCAGCATGGCGCGAATCAGAAGCGATCACCAACAACAAACCTAGAAAATGGATCATGAGTGATGAGCAATTAATGAGCTACAGCCTTGGCAAAGAAAAACTATCAGATCAAGCTAGCAATGCTTTTGCTGACTTTCTAACACGACACCCTGAACTGGTTGAAGTGCGCATTCAAGTAAACACCCATCACATGCCAACCAAAACAGAAAAGCAGAAAAAAAACGAATTACAAAAACTCATCCAGAAAATCGCAGTTCAGTATAATCTAGATGAAACTTTGATTGCCAATGGCAAATCATTAATGAAGTTTATTCGTGGCGACCAATCAGTCAAATTTTTAACCGGTTGGCGTTATCATATTTTAAAAGAGGAGTTAGAACATGCAAAACAGTCTTAAACCCGTATCAGCTGGAAATCTGCCTGATGAAGTTAACGTAATTATTGAAATCCCAGCCAATTCGTCACCGGTTAAATATGAAATTGACAAGGAAACTGGTGCGATGTTTGTAGATCGCTTTATTTCAACACCGATGTTCTACCCGTGTAACTACGGATTTGTACCTGAAACATTAGCTGATGATGGCGATCCTGCTGACGTTTTAGTTATTACCCCTTACCCACTAATTCACGATTCAGTGATCACTGCCCGCCCAATCGGCGTACTACGCATGACAGACGAAGCCGGCAAAGACTCTAAAATTCTAGCTGTACCAACTGACAAACTTTGTAAGTCTTATCGCGAAATCCAATGTATCGATGATATTGGTGCAACGCTAAAAGATCAAATCGAGCACTTTTTCCGTTACTACAAAGATTTAGATGATGGTAAATGGGTTGAAATCGACGGCTGGGGTACAGCTGAAGAGGCAAAACAAGAATTACAAGAGTCGTTCGACGCCTACAAGCCTTAACACTTGTCCAACAGCTTTCAAATTATTGGAGGCGAGCATCGGGGTCGAAAATTCAACTTTCCCGATGCACCCGGCTTAAGGCCAACGCCCAACCGAGTTAGAGAAACCTTGTTTAATTGGATTCAATTCGAGTCTAATAACAAGGTTTTTTTAGATTTATTTACTGGCAGTGGTGCACTCAGTTTTGAGGCGCTTTCTCGTGGTGCTAAACAAGTATTTGGTGTTGAAAAAGATCTGAGCGCCTTTCAAAGTTTAGAAAAAAATCGGAAATTATTAAAATCCGATAAAATTCATTTTATTCATCAAGATGCATTGGACTTTTTAACGCAAAAACCCAATCAATCCGTTGATTTTGTCTTGCTTGACCCGCCTTTTCATAAAAAACTACTTGAAAAAGCCTTAAAACAGCTCTCAGAGGGTAGTTTTATAGCTACTGGTAGTAAAATTTACATCGAATCTGAATTTGAAATAACACTTGAATTCTTACTTGAAAAAATTTCGCAAAAAATCAAAATCAACAAACAAAAACACTCAGGACAAGTGCATTATTGCTTAATTGAGGTATTATAGGCTTACTTATTCTCAATACTCATTATGACAAAACGTATCGCTATTTACCCTGGCTCCTTTGACCCAATCACCAATGGCCACATTGACCTAATCAATCGCGCCAGTAAATTATTTGATGCGGTTATTGTTGGCATTACTCAAAATAGTAAAAAATCAGCTTTTTTATCTATTGATGATCGATTAAACATTGCTAGCGAAACATTAAGTCATATTGACAATATCAAAGTGATGAGCTTTAACACACTACTGGTTGATTTTGCTAAGGCGCAAAACGCCCAAGTTATTTTGCGCGGCCTTCGTGCGGTGAGTGACTTTGAGTATGAGTTTCAACTTTCTGGCATGAACAAACACCTTAATCCTGGTATTGAAACCTTGTTTATGACTCCAGCAGAACAATACGCCAATATCTCTTCTTCCCTGGTCAGAGAGATTTTGTCTCTAGGTGGTGATGTTAGCCACTTTGTGCCAAAATCTGTGGAAATCCTGCTTAAAAAACACCTGTAAGCTGCCTCTTTAATTTTTTCATTATTTTTTGCTTGAAATAATAATACTCATCCCTATATAGGGTGTATATCAAATACAAGGAGTAAAAAATGTCAAAAATTATCGGTATTGACTTAGGAACAACAAATTCATGTGTGGCCATTATGGATGGCGACAAGGTTAAGATTATTGAAAATTCAGAGGGTGATCGTACCACCCCGTCAATCATTGCTTTTCCAAAAGATTCTGAAGAAGTATTAGTTGGTCAATCAGCTAAACGTCAAGCGGTTACTAACCCTGAAAATACACTCTACGCTATTAAGCGTTTGATCGGTCGTCGTTTTGATGAAGATGCAGTACAAAAAGATATTGACTTGGTGCCTTATAAGATTGTTAAAGCTGACAATGGTGACGCTTGGGTTGAAGTTAATGGCAACAAAATGGCTGCCCCTGAAATTTCAGCTAAAGTTATCGGTAAGATGAAGAAAACTGCTGAAGACTACTTAGGTGAAACGGTAACCGAAGCGGTTATCACCGTACCAGCCTACTTCAACGATTCACAACGTCAAGCAACTAAAGATGCTGGCAAGATTGCAGGTCTTGATGTTAAACGTATTATTAACGAGCCAACAGCGGCAGCTTTAGCCTATGGCGTTGATAAACTAAAAGGTGACAAAACAGTTGCTGTTTATGATTTAGGTGGTGGTACATTTGACGTATCAATCATTGAAATGGAAGACATTGACGGTGAAAAGCACTTTGAAGTATTGTCAACTAATGGTGACACATTCCTAGGTGGTGAAGATTTCGACCAAAGAATTATTTCTTACTTGGTAGAAGAGTTCAACAAAGAGCAAGGTGTTGATCTTAAGAATGACCCAATGGCGCTGCAGCGCTTAAAAGAAGCGGCTGAAAAAGCTAAGATCGAATTGTCATCTTCTGAGCAAACTGAAGTAAACCTTCCGTACGTAACAGCTGATGCCTCAGGCCCTAAACATATGAACATTAAGATTACACGCTCTAAGCTTGAATCTTTAGTAGAAGATTTAATTCAACGTTCAATTGACCCTTGTCAAGTTGCTTTAAACGATGCAGATTTATCAGCGAGTGACATTGACGAAGTGATTATCGTTGGTGGTTCAACACGTATGCCTAAGGTGCAAGAAAAAGTACAAGCATTCTTCGGCAAAGAACCTAAGAAAGACGTGAACCCTGATGAAGCAGTTGCTATGGGTGCGGCGATTCAGGCAGGCGTATTGGGTGGTGATGTTAAGGATGTATTGCTTTTAGACGTAACACCATTATCACTAGGTATTGAAACCATGGGTGGTGTAATGACCAAGCTAATCGAGAAAAACACTACCATTCCAACGAACGCGTCACAAATTTTCTCAACGGCGGCGGACAACCAATCGGCGGTAACGGTACACGTACTTCAAGGTGAGCGTGAAGTAGCTAGCGCGAATAAATCACTCGGTCAGTTTAATTTAGAAGGTATTGATGCAGCACCTAAAGGCACACCTCAAATTGAAGTAACACTTGATATTGACTCTGACGGTATTTTGAATGTATCTGCCAAAGACAAAAACACAGGTAAAGAACAATCAATTACCATTAAAGCCTCTTCAGGTTTGAGTGATGACGAAGTTGAGAAGATGATTAAAGATGCAGAAGCACATGCCGATGAAGATAAAAAATTCCAAGAATTAGTTACTTCTAAAAACATGGCTGACTCTTTAATTCACTCAACTAAACAAACACTTGAGGAGCTAAAAGAAGAAGTGTCTGAGGATGAGAAAGTGGCCATTGAAACAGCAATTAGCGAGCTAGAGGAAGCTGTCAAAGGTGACGATAAAGAAGCCATTGACGCTAAATCACAAGCACTAACTGAAAAAGCTCAGCCACTTGCTGAGAAGGCACAAGCTAAAGCAGGCTCTGCTGAGGGCGCTTCAGAAGCAACTGATGCAGGTGACGATGTGGTTGATGCTGATTTTGAAGAAGTTAAAGACGACAAATAATCTTTAAATTTTAAATCAACCAATAACCTTCTTCAGGCTGCCAATGTTTGAAGAAGGTTTTTTAATTTTATAAAAAGGTAGTTATGTCACAAAGAGATTATTACGAAGTATTAGGTGTCGACAAAGGTGCAGATAAAAAGCAAATTAAAAAAGCTTATAAGCGCTTAGCCATGAAACATCATCCTGATCGAAATAAGGATGATAAGGCGGCAGCCGAAGAAAAATTCAAAGAAATTCAAAAGGCTTACGCCATTTTGTCTGACGAACAAAAACGTCAAGCGTATGATCAATTTGGCCATGCTGGCGTTGATGGTAGTGCAGGTGCTGGCGGATTTGGTGGTGGTAATCCATTTGGTGGCGGTGGTTTTGGTGATATTTTTGGTGATATTTTTGGTGGTGGCGGCCAGCAACAAGCGGACAACCGCGGCTCTGATTTACGTTACGACTTAGAGATTGACCTAAAAGAAGCCGCTGAAGGTACCACCACTAAAATTCGCATTCCGAAAAATGAGACTTGTGATACTTGCTCGGGTACAGGCGCCAAACCAGGTACCAGTGTTAGCACCTGTGGCACCTGTCATGGTGCAGGCCAAGTGCAAATGCAACAAGGATTTTTTGCAGTACAACGCCCCTGCCCTAAGTGTTCAGGAACTGGTCAAAAAATTGAATCTCCTTGTGGAACGTGTCGTGGTCAAGGCGTGGTGCGCAAGCAAAAAACCTTATCAGTTAAAATTCCAGCTGGTGTAGATACCGGCAATCGTATTCGCTTAAGTGGCGAAGGTGAAGCTGGTGTTCGTGGTGGTCAAAGTGGCGACTTATACGTCGAAATACATGTCAAGCCTCATGACATTTTCCAGCGTGATGGTAACGATCTGTATTGTGAAGTGCCTATTGATTTTGCCACGGCAGCGCTAGGTGGATCAATTGAAGTGCCAACGCTAGATTCAAAATTAAAAATCAAGATTCCAGCAGGTACACAAACAGGTAAACAATTCAGGCTAAGAGGCAAAGGAATTACTGCCATTCGTCACGGTGGTGCGGGTGATTTAATTTGCCAAGTTAAATTAGAAACACCCGTTAATTTAAGCAAAAAACAAAAACAATTATTGGAAGAGTTTTCGGGCTCATGTGGTAAGAAACATCACCCAGAATCAGACTCTTTTTTCGGTAAAATGAAGTCATTCTTCGAATAAATAACCAATAGGAAAAATCGTGAAAATTAAGCAAATTATAGCAAGAGAAATCCTTGATTCTAGAGGCAACCCAACCCTTGAAGCAGATGTTATCTTAGATGATAACACCATTGGTAGCGCCATGGTACCATCTGGTGCTTCAACCGGTCAGCGTGAAGCATTAGAATTACGTGATGGCGATAAATCTCGCTATTTAGGCAAAGGTGTTTTAAAGGCAGTTGAATTTGTTAACACGGAAATTAATGAAACCTTAATTGGCTTTGGCATTGAAGATTTAAGCAAAATTGATCAAGCAATGATTGAACTTGATGGCACTGAAACCAAATCACGCTTAGGTGCAAATGCTATTTTGGCAGTATCACTAGCTGCTGCTCACGCTAATGCTAATAGACAACACAAGCCTTTGTACGACTCGCTTGACCAAGGTGATGATTATAAACTGCCCGTGCCAATGATGAACATTATTAATGGTGGTGAGCATGCAAATAATAGTGTGGATATTCAGGAATTCATGATTATCCCTGCAGGCGCGCCTAGTTTTAAAGAAGCGTTGCGTTATGGTGCTGAAGTGTTTCATCACTTAAAATCAGTGCTAGAAGCACAAGGCATGAATACAGCGGTAGGCGATGAAGGTGGGTTTGCCCCAGATCTGGCTTCAAACGAAGACGCAATTAAAGTAATCTTGGAGGCCATTGATAATGCTGGCTATAAAGCGGGCAAAGACATTTTTATTGGCATTGATGCAGCCAGCTCTGAGTTTTATGCTGATGGCACTTACAACTTGGCTTCAGAAAATAAATCACTCACTTCAGCAGAATTTGTTGACTACTTAGCCAACTGGGTTGAACATTACCCAATTATTTCTATTGAAGATGGCATGGATGAAAATGACTGGGACGGTTGGGATCTGTTGACCAAAAAAATTGGCGATAAAGTGCAGCTGGTGGGTGACGATTTATTTGTGACCAATAGCAAGATCCTTAAACAAGGCATTGACAACAAGATTGCTAACTCAATCTTAATCAAGGTTAATCAAATCGGTACGCTTACCGAGACCTTCGCTGCAATGAATATGGCTGCTGAATCAGGCTATACAGCTGTTATGTCGCACCGATCAGGTGAAACCGAAGATACTACTATCGCTGACTTGGCTGTAGCAACTGGCTGTGGCCAAATTAAAACAGGCTCATTGTCTCGCTCAGATCGCTTGGCTAAGTACAACCGCTTGTTGCGCATTGAAGAGCAATTAGGTGCTAAAGCAATCTATCCAGGGCTTGAAGCTTTTAATCATTTAAATTAAACTAAGCATTAACTTGTTTAATTTAAATATCTGATTGGAATCACTTTCAACTTTTTGGCTGAGCATTGCGCTATTTAGCTTAATACTAGCCTCGGCATTTTTTTCCAGCACTGAAACCTCAATGATGGCGATTAATCGTTATCGCCTCAAGGTTCTAAGTAAAACCAATAAAAATGCTAGGCGTACAGAAGATTTACTAAAAGATGTTGACCACCTAATTGGCACCATCTTATTAGGCAATAACTTTGTTAATATCTTTGCAGCTAGTATTGCCACCATACTGTCTATTAAACTTTGGGGTGAAGACTCTATCGTCCTGGCTTCTTTAGCATTAACCTTTGTCATTTTGGTATTTGCTGAAACCACCCCTAAAACGTTTGCTGCCAAAAATCCTGAAAAAATTGCCCTGCCCGCTTCTCTTGTCATTCATGTATTAATTAAACTATTCAAACCATTTGTTTGGCTTATTTCTCAATTATCTAGATTGATTCTTAAGCTTTTTGGCATTAATGCTCAGCAGTCAAGCGAAGACATTAGCTCTGAAGAACTACGCATGGTGGTAAATGATGCCAAGCCTATTATTGCCTCTAATTATCAAAAAATGTTATTAAATATTATTGACCTTGAAAAAGTCAAGGTTGAGGATATTATGATTCCTAAACATGAACTCATCAGTGTTGATATTAACAAACCTGACGAGCTACTCAAACAACTTGAACGCATACAGCATACTCGACTATTAACTTATGACGGCTCAAGTGACAACATTACTGGCGTACTACATATGCGCAAAGTAGTTAATTTATATGCCAAAGGAGAATTCAATTTAGACAATGTTTTAAATTTGGTGCGTGAGCCTTATTTTGTTCCAGAAGGTACATCACTTGCGCACCAATTAGAGCATTTTCAAACGCAAAAAAGACGACTTGGCTTAGTGGTTGATGAATACGGGGAAGTTCGCGGTATGGTGGTGCTTGAAGATATCTTGGAGGAAATTGTTGGCCAATTCACCTCTAATCAAAATGAAAGTATTGATGAAATCAATCAACAAACAGATGGTAGTTACTTGGTTGATCCAAGAATTAGTATCCGAGAATTAAATGCTGCGCTGGCAATCAATCTGTCTGTCGATAAGGCAAAAACCTTAAATGGGCTTATTCTTGAAGAACTACAAACCATTCCTAAGCGAGATGTTAGTCTAAAAATTGATCAATTATTAATTGAAATATTGCAAATTTCTGAACAAACCATCAAGCTGGTCAAGCTAACTAAATTAGATTAAATCCTCGCCCATTCGAGTAACTTGACCAGTAGTTAAGTTTAGCGTTTGCTTTTGATTAGGCATTAACATAATGATGGTAGAGCCCATGTTAAATCGGCCCATTTCCTCACCTTTTTTAAGCTCAATATTTTGATCTGTATAGTCAAAATGCTGCACTTTCTTTTGATAAGGTGGGTTAATTTGTCCTGCCCAAACCGTTTGCATTGAGCCAACAAAGATAGCACCAACCAATACAAAAGCACAAAGACCAAACTCAGTTTGAAAATAACACACGACACGCTCATTTCTAGCGAATAAGTTATCCACTCCTTCAGCAGTCGCCCGATTAACCGAAAATAAATCTCCCGGAATATAATCCATCGATATCAGCTTACCATCATATGGCATATGAATGCGGTGATAATCCTTGGGAGATAAATAGATGGTTGCAAAACAGCCCGAATCAAACTGATCGGCGCGGTAATCACCTCCTAATAAAGCTGATACCGTATAGTAATGATTTTTAGCTTGAAAAATAGTAGCGTGGCTAATCGCACCCGCTTGAGAAACAGCGCCATCAACCGGACAAATAATATTGCTATCACCAATAACTCTTGCCCCAGGCTTAAGCGCACGGGTAAAGAAATCATTAAAGTGCTTATAATCTTCAATATTTTCACGCACAGCTTCGGATAAATTTACCCCGTAGGTTTTAACGATCCACCTAGTAAAGGTAGTTTTAACCCAAGTATTTTCAATGCGTGCAAATCGAAACATGAGTTTTGACAATGCATGCTGAGGAATAATATATTGCCACCAAACCATGATAAGCCCTCTGTCTACAATAACTTAGCTTGAATAAAAGACAGGGCTTGCTCGTAGCTTACTTCAAACTTATCTGCCTCATTTCTGGCTTTATATTCAATATTGCCATTATCAGCATGAGTATCGCTCAATACCATTCGATGTGGAATGCCTAATAATTCAGAATCAGCAAACATAATCCCAGCGCGTTCTTTGCGATCGTCTAACAATACCTCGATACCCGCATCTAGACACTGCCGATACAAATTGTCTGCTAATTCCTTAACTCGACTGGATTTATTGTAATTAATTGGCACAATAACCACCTCAAACGGTGCAATTGAAGCTGGAAAAATAATACCGCGATTGTCATAATTTTGTTCGATCGCTGCTGCAATAACGCGCGTCACACCAATACCATAACAACCCATGGTTGTTGTAACTGCTTTGCCCGATTCACCGATGACATTAGCTTTCATGGCATTGGAATATTTATCGCCCAATTGGAAAATATGCCCTACTTCAATGCCGCGCTTAATCACCAACTTACCTTGGCCATCAGGCGAGTCATCACCTTCAACTGCGTTACGTAGATCGGCCTCAATAAACTCAACACCCGGCCAATTAACGCCCGTTAAATGCTTGTCCCACTCGTTAGCACCACATACAAAATCACACAAAACACTGGCCGAATAATCAACAACCAAATCAATTGGCAGCTCTTTAACACCAATAAAACCTTTTTTCAAGCCCAGCGATTTAATGTCTTCATCACTAGCTAATTCAAATTCACCAAATAGATTGTGCACTTTGATTTCATTCAACTCATGATCTCCGCGCAGCGCTAACGCTTTAAAACCATCTTTAGTATTAATAATTAAAGTTTTAATACATTGTGATTGCGCTACATTTAAAAAATCAGCCACCTGCTCAATGCTGGTTTTTTTCTTGGTTAGCACGCTTTCTTCTGTACTTTGAGGTGTTGCTACAGTAACCTGCTTAGCAAAAGAAACCTTTTCAATATTAGCTGCATAATTTGACTCATCAGAAAAACAAATAGCATCCTCACCACTATCTGCCAATACATGAAACTCATGTGAGCTGTCACCACCAATCGAGCCAGAATCTGCCAGCACTGGACGATAATCCAGGCCCAATCGGTCAAAAATATTACAGTAAGTTTGATGCATGATATCGTACGTCTCTTGCAATGATTCTTGATCCAAATGAAAAGAATAGGCGTCTTTCATGATAAATTCACGCGAACGCATTACGCCAAATCTTGGTCTAATTTCATCCCTAAATTTAGTTTGAACTTGATAAAAACTCATTGGCAATTGCTTGTAACTGCGAATATATTGTGCAGCCAAATTGGTAATCACCTCCTCATGAGTTGGCCCCATGCAAAAATCACGACCATGGCGATCAGTAAAGCGTAATAATTCTGGCCCATACTCATCCCAACGACCGGACTCTTGCCATAATTCTGCTGGTTGAGACACTGGCATCAACACTTCTTGAGAGCCTGCCTTATCCATTTCTTCGCGAATGATTGCTTCCACCTTTTTTAGCACTCTAACACCCATGGGCAAATATGAATACAAACCAGAGGCTAGTTTTGAAATCAAACCGGCTCGAATCATTAACTGGTGTGAAATAATTTGCGCATCATTCGGCGCTTCTTTTTGGGTTGGAATTAACAGTTGCGTGGTTTTCATATAAAATCAAGCTATGGTTTTAAATAATTACGCTAATTTTACCCGAGCAACCCTATTATGATTGATATTCAAACGCTATTAATTTACGCTATTCCAGTTTTGTTTGCTATTACAGTTCATGAAACAGCGCACGGCTGGGTTGCCTCTTTACTGGGCGATCACAGCGCCAGAATGATGGGCAGACTTACTCTTAACCCCATCAAGCATATAGACCCTATTGGTACGATTGCTGTACCCGCATTTTTATATTTCACCTCGGGCTTTATTTTCGGCTGGGCCAAACCTGTACCCGTTAACTTCAATGCATTAAGATCGCCAAAACGAGACATGCTGTGGGTGGCAGTTGCCGGACCTGTGAGTAATTTTTTAATGGCTGCAGGCTGGTTGGCTATCATCTTTGTAGCCATCAATACTGGCTCTCAATTTTTAGCTGATATGGCGCAAGTAGGTGTTCAGATTAATCTTTTGCTTGCTGTGTTGAACCTACTACCACTGCCACCACTTGACGGTGGTCGAGTGGTTAGCGCTTTATTACCACCTAAACTTTCTTACCAATATGATCAGCTTGAACCTTATGGGTTATTTATCTTACTTGGTCTGTTATTTTTAGGTGTTTTTCAGAGTGTTGTTTTACCGATTACCAAACTGATACAGCATTGGGCCTATAGCCTAGTTGGATTAATTTAACTTCTTCCTAAGTAGCTCATTTAATAACTTAGGATTGGCTTTACCTTGTGTGGCCTTCATTGCCTGACCAACAAAAAACCCTAGAATTTTCTCATTACCTGATTTAAACTGCTCAACTTGTGGGGTGTTATTAGCAATAATCTCATCAACAATGGCTTCAATAGCACCTGTGTCTGTCATTTGCTTTAAGCCTTTAGACTCAATAATTTCATCCGCAGAACCTTCACCTTCCCACATAGCTTTAAAGACATCTTTAGCGATTTTTCCAGATATAGTGTCATCACCAATGCGAGCAACCAATTGCGCAAGTGCAGCTGCTGCTACCGGTGACTCTTCAATTTCCAATTGGTACTTATTTAGAGAAGCTGATAGTTCACCCATGACCCAGTTAGCGCACAATTTAGCATTTTTTTCATTACTTTCAAGCATTACTTCAAAGTAATCAGCCAAAGACTTTTGTGACGTTAATACATCTGCATCGTATTCATTTAAACCAAGCTGAGTGATAAATCGCGCTTTTTTCTCCACTGGCAGTTCAGGCAAGTCTGCTTTAATTGAAGCTAATAACTCATCGCTAATCTCCACTGGCAACAAATCAGGGTCGGGAAAATAGCGATAATCATTAGCCTCTTCTTTAGAACGCATTGAGCGCGTTTGATGCTTGACAGCATCATACAAACGCGTCTCTTGCACCACTTCGCCCCCCTCTTCTAAAATATCCTGTTGACGCTCAACTTCTAGATTAATAGCGCGCTCTAAAAATTTAAACGAATTAATGTTTTTTAATTCAGCGCGAGTGCCAAGTTTTTCCTGACCCATTGGGCGAATAGAAACGTTAGCATCGCAACGGAACGAGCCCTCTTGCATATTACCATCACAAATACCAATATATTGGACCAAGGCATGGATTTTTTTAGCATAAGCAACTGCTTCTTTAGCGCTACGCATATCTGGCTCAGAAACAATTTCTAACAACGGCGTACCAGCACGATTTAAATCCACAGCAGTGTAGTCATTAAACATATCGTGTACTGATTTACCCGCATCTTCTTCAAGATGTGCGCGGGTAACACCCACAACTTTAGTTGCCTCATCAACGGTAATTTCAATTTCACCTTCACCAACAATGGGCAGATCCATTTGTGAAATTTGATAGCCTTTAGGTAAATCTGGGTAGAAATAGTTTTTACGATCAAAAATATTACGCTGATTAATATGTGCATTAACCGCCAAACCAAATTTAATTGCTTTATTAACTGCTTCTACATTGAGCACTGGCAAAACGCCCGGCAGACCCAAATCAACGGCACACGCTTGAGAATTGGGCGTTTGACCAAACTCAGTAGAGGCTGATGAAAAAATCTTTGACTTGGTACTAAGTTGCGCATGGATTTCAAGACCAATGACTGTTTCCCACTCCATCTTAGCCCTCCTCTGGCGTTTTGGTATGCCAGTCAGTCTGCTGTTGGAACTGATGAGCAATATTTAGTAATTTAGACTCAGACCAATAATTACCAATTAATTGCAAACCAACCGGCAGTTTATTTGAAAATCCCGCTGGAATACTCATACCCGGTAGACCGGCTAAATTTGCACTCAGGGTGTAAATGTCTGCTAAGTACATAGAAACCGGATCTTTAACTGAGCCCAAATCAAACGCAGTTGTTGGTGAAACGGGGCCCATAATTACATCCACTTCTGCAAAAGCTTTTTTAAAATCATCACTAATTAAATGGCGCGTTTTTTGCGCTTTTAAATAATACGCATCGTAATAACCGGCTGATAAAGCATAAGCACCAATCATAATTCGGCGTTTAACTTCCGCGCCAAACCCTTCTGAGCGTGAACGCAAATACAAATCTTCTAAATCTTTAGGATTGTCACATCGGTGACCATAACGTACACCATCCATGCGTGACAGATTAGATGAACATTCACATGGTGCAACAATATAATAAGTTGGAATGGCGTAGGCTGAATTGGGTAATGTTATCTCTTTAACGATAGCACCCATAGCTTCAAACTCTTTAACCGCATTCATCACTTGAGTAGCCACGCCGTCATCTAGTCCGTCAGAGAAAAATTCCTTAGGCAGGCCAATGGTTAATCCCTTGATTGAATCATTTAAATTAGCCGTGTAATCTGGTACTGCTTGTTCAGCTGAGGTAGAGTCTTTATCGTCAAATCCAGCCATGGCATTTAATACAATGGCTGCATCTTGTGCTGTTTTAGTCATTGGGCCAGCCTGGTCAAGACTTGAAGCATAAGCAATCATGCCATAACGAGAAACACGCCCATAGGTTGGTTTAAGCCCGGTAATACCACACAAACTAGCAGGTTGTCGGATAGAACCACCGGTATCAGTACCGGTTGCAAAACAACTCAAACCACCAGCAACTGCCGCGGCAGAACCGCCGGATGAACCGCCTGGAATTTTAGATTTATCCCACGGGTTTTTAACCGCACCGTAAAAAGAATTCTCATTGCTAGAACCCATGGCAAACTCATCCATATTGGCTTTACCTAGCATCACCAAATCAGCTTGGTTAAGCTGATGAGACACCGTTGCATCATATGGTGAAATAAAGTTATCCAGCATTTTTGAACCGGCCGAAGTTTTAACTCCTTGCGTACAAAAAATATCTTTATGCGCGTAAGGAATACCCGTCAATATGCTGGCACCACCACTGGCAATTTTATCGTCAGCTGCTTGAGCTTGAGCTATAGCCAACTCATCAGTAACGGTAATAAAAGCATTTAAATCAGATTGCTTAATTCGATCTAAATAGTGCTGAGTAATTTCAACTGAGGAAAATTCTTTGTCTTGTAAGCCTTGTGCCAGTTGCGCAATGGTTTTGGTGTGAATGCTCATTTTTATTCAATAACAGTTGGCACTAAATAATGTCCATTGCCAGTTTTGGGAGCAATAGATTGGAATAATTCTGATTGATCTGTTTCAGTAACAACGTCTGCGCGTAAGCGCTGGGTCATATGTAATGGGTGAGCCATTGGCTCAATATTATCTGTTTCGATGGCGCCTAATTGTTCGGCCAACCCTAAAATATCATTTAAGTCTTTAGTGTTATCTTGTAATTCATCATCACTTAATGACAAACGCGCCAAATAAGCAATTTGAGTAACTTGCGCTTCAGATAAAGACATACTTACAACATTGGGATCTTGTTAAAAATTCTAAGTGGCTTGGAGAATGAAGCGCGAAGAATATTTAAATCACGCTGCATCCACTGCATAGAATCTTGCATGGTTGTCATATTTTTGTTCATTTCTTCCATGTTGATCAACATTGGCTCTAATGAATCCATCTTCACGCTCACGTGTGTCAAATCTACAGCAATTGAGTCTAATGCATTAAGCTTGGTAGCAATGGTGTCCATATTACCCTCAACACGTGAAAAACTTTTTTGCATATGTGCGACTGAAACTGTCATTTGATCAACATTGTTTGACAAACGATCAATACTACCCACCATAGATGACATGTTGCCACCCATGTTTGGATCCATGGAATTTGCAAGGCGTGTCATATCGCTGGTAATCGAATAAATAACGATAAAGAAACCCATGATAATGGCACTAAACACAGCCAATGCTGGCAAAAACATGCGTTCAAATTTTGAATCCGTACGCTTGTTAGCGTTAACTTCAACCTCTTCTAGCATTTTTTCTAAATCAGAAATACTGGTTGAGATCATCACCTCGTCGTCTTCAACTTTGCCTTTTTTTTGATCTTTATCTGTCATTGTTCATCCTATTTATGCTGCGCAAAAATCCCCAATTACCCGATCTAACTGTTCTTTTTGGTAGTTGTCAGTAATATACGATTGCCCTAATTTTTTCATCAGTATAAGTCGAATCCTACCATCAATCACCTTCTTATCAACACGCATTGCAGATAAGAACTCAAGAGCGCTAATTTTACCGTTAACACTGATCGGTAAGTTAGATTTTTCTAATAAATCTTTTACTTGCAGCACCTCTTGAGTTGTCAAATCACCCAAACGATGAGACAGTTCAGCAGCCATTAGCATGCCGACTGAAATTGCCTCACCATGTAAAAAGACACCATAGCCTAGCGTATTTTCAATGGCATGGCCAAACGTATGGCCTAAATTTAATAACGCTCTTTTGCCTGATTCTAATTCATCTTGAGCAACAATCTCTGCCTTGTCAAAACAAGACTGATACACAGATTGAATGATTAACGCCTTATCTCTGGCCATTAAATTAACCATATTATTTTGCAAATAATCTAAGAAATCAGCATTACCCAACAAACCATATTTAATCACTTCAGCCATGCCTGCTGAATACTGTCTATCATCCAAAGTGTCTAGTGTATCAACATCGATCACCACACATTTTGGCTGATGAAAGGCGCCAATCATGTTTTTGCCTAATGCATGATTAACGCCCGTTTTGCCACCCACACTAGAATCCACCTGAGACAGTAGCGTCGTTGGAATTTGAATAAAGTTAACCCCACGTTGATAGCTGGCTGAGGCATAACCTGTCATATCACCTACCACACCACCACCTAAAGCAATCAGCGTGCAAGAACGATCAAATCGATTCTCTAGCAATGCATCAAAAATCAAATTAACGGTATCTAAGGTTTTATACTGCTCACCATCTGGCAAGACAACCTCTGCTACGGAAAACGAGGCCAGTAACGCTTTTACTGTTTCTAAATAAAGTGGCGCAACGGTGGTATTGGTAACAATCATCACCTGCTTACCACTAATATGGCGCGTTAATAATTGTGCCTGATCGAGTAAACCTTGGCCAATATAAATCGGATAAGATTTTTCACCTAAATCTAAATTTAAGGTTTTCATTAGGCAAACGCTCGCATTTCGCCACTACCAGCGACATTCTCAACACAACGACCACATAACTCTTGGTGCTCGCTGTGCTGACCCACATCTTCACGATGATGCCAACAACGCACACACTTCTCATGTGTTGACTGAGTCACCTTGATAAACACCCCGTCACCTGCTGGCATGCAATCGTTCGTTTTATCAGATAGTGGGTGAATACGCGCATAAGAGGTGATAAAAATAAAACGCAGCTCATCGCCTAGCTGGCTGAGTGCTTCAAATGTTTTTTCATCACAATATAAATCCACCTCAGCATCGAGTGAAGAGCCAATCACTTTATCACTACGCATTTGCTCCATTTGCTTACGGATAAACGGATTAATGTCTCTAGCGGCCTCAATGGCTGAATGCTGATAACCTGAGGTTAACCCTTGATACCATTCATTCAAAAATATACTATTGGTCTTTTCACTCGGCATGTTTTGCCAAATCTCTTCAGCCGTAAACGACAATACCGGAGACAGCCATCTGACCATTGCCTCCAAAATATGATTAAGCGCTGTTTGCGCACTACGGCGTGCTCTTGAATCTTCCTGCGTTGTGTATTGTCGATCTTTAATCACATCCAGATAAAAACCACCCAAATCATTACTACAGAAATTTAAAATTAACTGGGTCACATGATGGAAATTGTACTGCTCATAAGCAGCTAACACTTGCGTCTGCAAATCGGCTGCTTTGGATACAATCCATCGATCCAAATCAAGCATTTCATCCGCTGCCAATGTGTGATTTTCAGGGTTAAAGCCACTAGTATTGGCCAACATAAAGCGCATAGTATTACGAATGCGTCGGTAAGAGTCTGCAGAACGTTTCAAAATTTCATCAGAAACGGTCATCTCACCGGTGTAATCCGTTGCAGCAATCCATAGGCGCAAAATATCAGCACCTAAATTATTCACCACCTTTTGTGGACTCATCACATTGCCCAATGATTTGCTCATTTTTTTTCCATCTTTATCGACGGTAAAACCATGAGTTAATACTTGCTTATAAGGCGCCTTGCCATTAATCGCTACTGAGGAGATGAGTGATGACTGAAACCAGCCACGATGCTGATCAGAACCCTCTAAATACAAGTCAGCCACATCGGACAAGCCTTCTCTTGCTTTTAACACTGCAAAATGACTCACACCAGAATCAAACCACACATCCAATGTATCGGTTGCTTTTTCATAGTCATTAGCCTCATCGCCCAATAGGTCTTGAATATCTGTTTCAAACCAGGCCTCAATGCCATTTTTTTCAATCAATGCTGAAACAGTTTCGAACAACTCTTTAGTATTTGGATGTAGTTCACCAGTTTGTTTATGGGTAAACAATGTAATTGGCACGCCCCAAAAACGTTGACGAGAAATGCACCAATCAGGGCGATTACCAACCATTAACTCAATGCGTTTTTTACCCCAATCAGGTATCCACTCCACTTTCGGGATTTCACCATTCACCGCATCACGCAAGCCGTTATCTTGCATGGATACAAACCATTGAGGGGTTGCTCTGAAAATAACCGGAGTTTTATGACGCCAACAATGCGGATAAGAATGCACCAATGGCGCATGCTTAACCAAAGCGTTATGAGATTTTAGAATCTCCAAAACACTGGCGTTTGCCTTAAAAATAAACTGGCCCGCCAATAACTCTGTGTCTTCAAAAAATACACCGCGGCCATCTACCGGGCAGTTAACTGGCAAATCATATTGCTTGCCTACTGCAAAGTCTTCTTGACCATGGGCAGGCGCCGTATGAACCGCGCCAGTACCCGCATCTGTGGTGACATGGTCACCCAAAATAATTGGCACTTGTTTATCATAAAATGGGTGTTGTGCTTTCAAGCCTTCTAGCTCACTGCCTGTAAAAATTTGGGTAGAAACGCTCGCTTGAGACTCGTAACGTGACAACGCATCTTGAGCCAAATCTTGGGCCAACAATAAATATTCATCACCCATATCAGCTAAGACATAATTAAGCTCTGGATGAAGTGCCACCGCCTCATTAGCAGGTAGTGTCCAAGGCGTGGTCGTCCAAATAACCACAGAAACTGATTTTTCAACCTTAAAAATCGAATCATCAACAATACGAAACTTAACATCGATTGCATCTGACTGCTTGTCTTTATACTCAACCTCGGCCTCTGCTAATGCAGAGCCACACTCAGTACACCAGTGAACCGGCTTATAGCCTTTAGACACATGGCCATTGTCAACAATTTTTCCCAATGCACGAACGATATCGGCTTCATATTGAAAATCTTTAGTTAAATAAGGGTTGTTCCAATCACCCAAAATACCCAGACGCTGAAAATCAAGCTTTTGTTTGGCCACTTGAGTATCGGCATATTTACGGCATTCTGCTCGAAAACTATTAGCATCAATCTTAACGCCAACCTTGCCTTTTTTCTTTTCAACATTTAGCTCAATTGGTAAACCATGACAATCCCAACCAGGTACATAAGGTGCATCAAAACCCGATAAAGACTTTGATTTAACAATAATATCTTTTAAAACTTTATTAACTGCATGACCAATATGAATATCGCCATTTGCATACGGCGGTCCATCATGCAGTGTAAATTTAGGCTTACCTTGATTATTTTCTCTAATTTGTGCGTACAAATCATCGTCTTGCCATTTTTTTAGAAATCCACCTTCACGATTTGCAAGGTTTGCTTTCATGGCAAACTTAGTGGCAGGCAGGTTTAGAGTGGGTTTGTAATCAGACATTGACGCTTTAAAAATATTAGAAACTAAAAAGCGATATTATACGTGATGGGTAGGGTTTTTTGACAATGAAAAACAAGGCTTGGCGCAAGATTTGCCTACTTCTTTGAGCGAAAATATAGGTGAATATAGATAGCCAAGACCAATGAAGCAACCATAAAAAATACGGCAAACCAAAAAATGCTATCGGTATTCAAGGGAACTTCTAAAAACATTGAAAAAATTTTTCAAATGTTTTTAGGCTTTTTAACAAGGCATAATTTTGCAAGTAATAGTTATTCATATTGCTGAGAAATTTAACATCGTTAAAAGGGCTAAAAGACTTACCTTTCAGAACTTAGGAAAATTCCCATAAGCCTTGTAAAATTACTTAACCTATGAATAACCAGGTCTGCATAATTTAACTTTTCTTATAATAATTTTCCGTTGTCAAAAATTATCAAGGTTTTATAAGTACCCTTGATTCATTAATAGGCACAATTCATCTTCTCGTTTGTTTTAACAAGAGAATAGTATAATTTTTTTTGAAATTTATCGCTTGAAGGCTTTAAATCTTCTACCGATAACAAATACAATAAACGTAACAACAGCTAATGCCACCATTAACAAACTCATGTAAAAAACTGTATCTGTATTCAACTCATTCATGATCATGACTATTCCCTCTTTATTTAATTAATAACGGGGATATTCTATCAATAGAGCCGATTAAAATAATTGACCTAAGTCAACAATTATAAAAAAAATTTAGAATAGATACTGCGCATGTTGCTTAACAAACATAAGTTATGATTAAGCGTTTTTTAATTAAGTTCTAATTTTTGCTTTAGCAGCAGTAAACACAATACCAACAACAATGGTCAATACCACCATAGTCACACTCAGATAAAAAACAATATCATTATTTAACTCATTCATAATCATAAGATCACCTTTTATTTATTATTAAATGAGATTATTCTAACAAAAACTTGATTTAAATCAAGTTTTTTTCGATTATAGCTTGACTGAATCTAGCAACAATTTAACCTGGCCCGGCTTAAGATAGTCATATTGATTGGCTTTGAGCTTTTCTGGCAGGCGAATTTCACCAAAACGAATACGAATCAAGCGTGATACTTTGAACCCAAGTGACTCCCACAAGCGCCTAACTTCACGCTTTCGACCTTCCTTTAACACAACTTTATACCAGCGATTAGCACCTTCACCACCACCAATAGTTACTCGATCAAAGCGTGCAAAGCCGTCCTCAAGCTCAATGCCAGTCGTCAGTTGCTTAATATCTTCATTCTCTACCTGACCCAAAACACGCACAGCGTACTCTCGATCGATTTCAGAACTAGGATGCATGAGTTTATTGGCCAAATCACCATTATTGGTAAACAACAACAACCCTGATGTATTAAGATCTAGGCGTCCCACCATTACCCAGCGTGATTCTTTAGGTAGTAAACTGTAAACGCTTTTTCGCCCCTCTTCATCCTTGTTAGAGCAAATCACACCAGCTTGCTTATTAAGAATAATAACTTTAGTTTCTTCCTCTTGGTAGCGCTCAAGATCAATACTTCGACCATCAATTTTAACTTTATCCGTTATCTCGCATTTATCGCCAATTTGGGCAACTTTATTATTAACCTCAATACGCCCTTGCTCAATCAACCTTTCGGCCCAACGACGAGAGCCGTAGCCTGCAGTTGCAATAAGTTTTTGTAATCTTTCAGCCATAATTAGTAAGTGATGCCCATATGTTCTCGCACTTCAGCCATGGTTTCTTTAGCCACCCTTCTCGCTTTATCAGAGCCTTCATGAATAATTTGCTTAATAAGGTCTGGATCCGCTTGATATTTTGCAATGCGCTCTTGCATCGGTCCAAGCTCAGCTTGCATGGCGTCAATCACTGGCTGCTTACAGGCAACACAACCCATCTTAGCCTTGGTGCATCCATCAACTACCCATTCACAAGTTTGCACATCTGAATAAACTTCGTGCAATTGCCATACTGGGCATTTATTAGGATCTCCCGCATCAGTCAGTTTAATTCGCGCTGGGTCTGTTGGCATGCGCTTAATTTTGGTTTCAATTTCATCTGCTGTATCGCGCAAGGAGATGGTATTACCATAAGATTTACTCATCTTTTGACCATCTAATCCTGGCATTTTTGACGCTTTGGTTAATAGCGATTCAGGCTCTGGCAAAATAATCTTACCCACGCCTTCAATATAGCCTGCCAAACGCTCACGATCACCCAAAGTAATATTTTGCTGCTCTTGCAGCAAGGCTTGCGCTTTAATTAATGCTTCGTCATCACCTGTTTCTTGATAGGCTTTACGCAAAGAACGAAATAATTTTGCTTGCTTTTTACCCATCTTACCAATCGCAGTTTCAGCCTTTTCTTCAAAATCAGCTTCACGACCATAGATATGGTTGAATCGGCGTGCTACTTCTCGGGTCAATTCCACATGTGCCACTTGATCTTCACCCACGGGCACTAATCCGGCCTTATACATTAAGATATCCGCGCTTTGCAATAATGGATAACCCAAGAATCCGTATGTGCCTAGATCTTTAGTTTTAAGCTTAAGCTGCTGATCTTTGTAAGATGGCACACGCTCCAACCAAGATAGTGGCGTTGTCATCGACAACAACAAATGTAACTCGGCGTGCTCTGGCACTTTAGACTGCACGAAAATAGTTGATGTATTAGGGTTGATACCAGCCGCTAACCAATCAACCACCATCTCCATTACGTTAGCCTCAAGATCAATTTTGTCAGAATAATGAGTAGTAAAGGCGTGCCAATCTGCCACAAAAAAGTATGAATCATACTCATTTTGCAAATCAAGCCAGTTTTTTAATACCCCATGATAATGACCTAAATGAAGACGACCTGTTGGTCGCATGCCGGATAGAACTCGATTGTCTTGCATGGATGATTGCGTTAAATTAATTAAAGCGCATTATACCAAGGCTAGTTGCACGATTGTGCGTAAAGCGCCAAGCCATCAAGCACCAAATTTTCTTTAATTTCAACCAGATGGGCAAGTCGATAAGCAATCATTTTTGCATCACCACCAGTTAGTATGATTTTTAAATCGCCCTGTTGCTCAAGGTGGGCGTCTATCTGAGTATTAATCGCGCCCATCAGCATATTGCCCGTACCGAATACCCAAGCATCTTCAGTGTTGTTAGCTAGCGGCGCTAGTGTTAAGATTTTTGAATGGCTTTCAAATTGAGTAAAACTACGACGCAATACACCCAGCCCAGGCATAATCAGCCCACCTTGATGCTCACCATTCTCCCGTACCAAATCAAAGGTTAATGCGCTGCCAGCGTCAATTATTAATAGGGTTTGATTGGGCAATTGCTCAATGGCTGAAATCATAGCCAAAAAACGATCAACCCCCAGGTTTTCAGGCACTTTATAGGCAGATTTAAAACGAGAAAATTGAGCTTGAGATTTAACAAAAATAGCCTTGTTCAAGCCTTTTAAAACTGTTTTATCGCCCACACAGCTAACAAAAACCTTGTCAGATTTTGGCAGTAGATCAATATTAAAGTCTGGAATTAAAACACGAGTGTGGCTACCATTAAACTGCCATTTAACAGCTGTATTGCCAATGTCAATTAATAAAATATTATGCAAATGAAATGCCACTTATCCACATATGGGTTAAAACACTTGCTGCGTAACCTAGCGCAATAACCGGCATCCATTTAAGATGAGAGCTAAATGTATACAAGCCTTTTGATTGACCCATAAGCGCCACACCTGCGGCAGACCCAACTGAAAGTAAACTGCCACCAACACCCGCTGTTAGTGTTACCAATAGCCATTGAGATTGGGACATTTCAGGGTTCATGGTTAAAACAGCAAACATCACTGGAATATTATCAACAATTGCTGAAAGAACACCCACCAAAATATTAGCATAGGTCGCACCTAAAGAAGCATACATTGCTTCAGAGGTTAGCGCCAAATACCCCATAAAACCAAGTCCACCAACACTTAAAATAATACCAAAGAAGAATAACAACGTATCCCACTCAGCGCCAGCCACTTTTCTAAACACATCAAACCCATAATCATCGGACATTAACTCGTTACGACGAATAAAAAACGCAGCAATCATCAAGTAACTCAAACCAAGCATCATGCCCATGACCGGCGGCAAATGTAAAAATACATGGAAACTAACAGCTGTCACAATAGTGGCAATAAATAGCCCAACAATAACCAATCCACCATGTTTTATATTTGCCTCTGCTTTTACATTAACAGTGGATTCGTTCTTAATGGCAAAGTGCATAATCGCTGCAGGAATAACAAAATTAACCAAGGATGGTACAAATAAAACAAAGAATTCATTAAATTCTAATACGCCTTTTTGCCAAACCATTAGCGTGGTAATATCGCCGAATGGACTAAATGCACCGCCCGCATTCGCAGCTACCACAATGTTAACAAAAGCAATAGACACAAAACGTGGGTTTCCAGCGCCAACTACCATGACCACAGCGCCCATAATCAAAGCGGTAGTTAAGTTATCAGCTATTGGAGAGATGAAAAATGCCAAAAATCCCGTTAACCAAAACAACTGTCTAAAAGTAAACCCTTTGTTTAACAACCACACTTTCAGCGCTTCAAAAACTTGCCGCTCACGCATGGCCTCTATGTATGTCATAGCTACCAACAAAAATAAGAACAATTCCGCGTATTCTAATAAATTATGACGCAGCGCCACTTCAGCTGCATGTGGGAGTCCGTGAGAGGTGTATGCCCAGCCAATTAACCCCCAAATAACACCTGCTGTTAAGATAACCGGCTTAGACTTTCGAAAATTAGTAAACTCCTCAACCACAACCAACACATAAGCCAAAACAAACAATGCTAGGGCGGCATAACCGACCCAATGGTCTGTCAAATCAAGTGATTCAACTGCCGATGTGTCAGCAAAAGATGACAAAGGAAAAAGCAATAGTGTTAGGAATTTAATCATGATGAATCTTGTTAATTGGGTGGTTGTTTATTGTTACTACATCATTTTCATGAGCAACTTCGAGCGTTGCCAAGCATAACGATTTGTGCGCTAATTTTACACAACGCACCACAACACCTGAAGCTTTAGTCGATTTTGAATGCTCAACCTGCAATTCGTCGCCTACCTGTAGAGCTTGGTCACTTTCGAATTGATACAAGCGGCGCTTGGCTTTACCCAAGTAGTGCAATCTAGCTACCACTTCTTGACCAGGATAGCACCCTTTAGTAAAACTCACGCCCACTTCATTAATATCTAAATTGAGCATTTGCGGTACGAATTTTTCACTGGTGGCTAAGGTTACTTCAGGAATATCATTGGCAATACAAACTGCTTCCCATTCACTTGCATCATCTAGCTTAACACCTTCTAGTGTTTTAACCAAAGCAACTGATTGCTGGTTATTAATCTTAAACCCGCCATCAAGGCTCTCGTCAATCACACCAAGTTGGATAAGTTCATCACTCATATCTTTAATATCCACATCCGACATCATCTTAAACATGGTTAGTTTTTGCGTAACAACAACCTTAAGATCATCTG
>ERZ1048686.378-NODE-378-length-44968-cov-6.074210_pt1 | contig 44968 bp, 26 predicted proteins | sample MGYA00383099_ERZ1048686 | MGnify/ENA primary metagenome ERZ1048686 (study PRJEB29581, sample SAMEA5548369) | metagenome | biome: marine; feature: coastal; material: water | depth 25 m | study: Short-term variability in the microbial, nano- and picoplankton... | reverse complement strand
GCTGGAAACTCGTACAGTAAAAAGTACATTGACGAAGTTGGTGGGATAGAAAACCAGGGCCTCCCCAATTTCAATGTTGCACTCGAACGCGACAATATGAACGTGGGTAATGTTCTCCGTGAGGCTGGCTACACCACTGGGTTTGTCGGGAAATATCATCTCACTTCCAAACTGGATTTCCCGGAATTCTACAAAGGCAAAAACGGATGGATCGATATTCCAAAAGACGCGAGCCCCGGCCCTGAAACCTCGGCTCAATTCAAACACAATGAACGCTGGATGCGTCGTTACCTCCAAACACTGGGCTTTTCCTGGGCGAAGAATGTCTACCCGGAAAACATTCATAACCCCTATTCATCACACAACCCAGAGTGGACGACGGTGGCAGCTTTGGAATTCATTGAGGAGAACAAGGACGGGCCTTTCTATCTCCATCTATGCAGCACACTCCTCCACGGGCCCGATAAGTCCTGGCGAAAATCGATGGATCATCCACTCATAACTGGAGAAGGAGAAGTAAAAAGTCTGCCTGAGGTGATGACACCGCGAGCAGAACTTCTACAAACAATTAAAGAAAAAGGATTTGATCCTGATAGCCACGTAGCTGGCGAGGCGTGGATCGATGATTCACTCGGAGCAATCCTTCGAAAACTCAAAGAAATTGGAATCGATGACAACACACTGGTGATTTTTGCACCAGATCACGGCCGTGACGGCAAGGCATCCGTCTTTTCACATGGTGGTTGTAAGGTGCCCATGATCATGCGTTGGCCGAACGGAATCCCAGCGGGTCAAGTGTGTGACGAACTCGTGCAGAACATCGATCTTGCACCAACGTATTTTGAACTCGCTGAAGCAAAGAAACCTGATGCGTACCATCTTGACGGAGTAAGTCTAACTCCGCTTTTCCAAAATGGAAAAGCCAACGGTTGGCGGGATCATCTGTACCTCGAAATGGGAGCAGCGAGGGCGGCCGTCACCAAAGACTGGTCCTACATTGCTGTTCGTCACACTACAGAACAGATCGCCACAATCGAGAAAGCCTCACCGCAGAACGTGCCAAAGGCGCTATCCTACATCGGACGGCTGGGCATTGGAGTACGAGGAGCAGATCATCCTGGGTTCTTTGATGAAGACCAGCTGTACAACCTGGAAAATGACCCTAAGGAAATGCAAAACTTAGCGAATGACAAGAAACAGGCTAATCGCCTAAAAGAAATGCGTTCTTTCATGCAACATGACCTCGAAACGATTGGTCGTCCTTTCGGAGAGTTCATCCCTGGGCATAACACCTCTCCTCCGGGGCAGATCAATGAACAGCTTGCACTCGTCAAGCAAATCGAGATCAAAGGGAAAACGGTCACGGTGCCACAAGCGTTACGGCAAAAAATTGGAGGGGCCATGGAGCCCGATCCCGACGGCAAAGCGAAAAAAAAAGCGGAACGCGAGATCCGTAAGAAGGTTCGCAAAGAAGCTAAATCAAAAGCTTAGGATCAAAACTCCAGTTCGATTTTCATCCGGCATATTTCCATCCTTCGTCACACTTCGATACGACGTGGCAACGCGTTGCCACTCGCCAAAGTGCCTTCGGAATCGGTGTTGGATCAAACCGATAAAAGTCTGGAAATTCTTCCTGCAGAGCACGCGTCGCCTTGACGGCGTTATAATGCGGGATTCGAGCATCCATGTGATGCGCGACGTGTGTACTGCCGATGCGGTGGTGCAGAAAATCAAGAATGAAACCATATGGCCGATCAACCGTCATAAAGGCTCCCTTCACCCACGTCCACTCGTCGCTGTCGAAGTGTGGAATGTCTACGTCAGTATGCTGGAGCCAGGTGTACAAGACGAGCCAAAAGTTCACCACTAGATAGGGTCCGAGGTAAAGCGCAAGCACTGGTATGAACCCTGAGGAATAGGTCCACCAGCCAAGCAGGCCAATTGCGACAAGAATGCCGATATCGGACAGCCAGACTTTGCGAGCCCATCCTCCTGGAAAGAGTGCCACAGAGAATGGCCAGGCAGGCCAGAAGTGATTTGTCGTCCCTCGAGCCGGGCCTCCCGACGTACCAGTTAATAGGTAGAGAGGCCATCCAGCCACCGTGTTAATGGCGATCGCAACGATGGCAAAAGCTTCGTCACCGATTGTTTTATGCCACCACAGCCGGGCTGCACCGCTGGGTGTCGTATCGCGGTGCGGGACATGTGTTTCACCACTGTCGAGGTGATTGGTACGGGCATGGTGCAGCGAGTGGCTGCGTTGCCATGAAAAATATGGCACGAGCATAATGCTGTGCAGGCAGTACCCAATCACATCCTGGAGCCAGTTGTGTTTCGCAAACGCTCGATGGCCACACTCGTGTGCAATGACCCAGCACCCCGTGCCCGCAGTTCCAGCCACGATGGCATACCCGACCCAGACGGGAAACCAAGACCAGGTCAGCGGAATGAACAAATATGCAAGTACTCCACTACCGATCGTCATTGTCAGAGATATGAGCAAGTAGAACGACGACTTGATCAGGCTGCGGTCAAAACATTCAGCTGGAATAGCAGCAAGCACCTCGGCTTTTGTCGGATACTGCTTCTCTGCTTCCGGACTAAGAGATGCGTTATTGTCAACGGCTGCCGAGGGCAGGGGATTTTCTACAAGACAGGTACTCGGCACGACGACCTTCCAACGACAAAAACAGCTGATGAACTATCCGGGAGGCGGCCCATTGCGACACCCTCGGTTGTCAAAGAATAGCCGAAAGGTGACAGCAGACCAACGAAGCGATTTTTCAACCTCAAAAACACCCGATTGGCAAACCGCAACGTGCAGACGGCCCGACGTGTGCAACAAGTTAGCTCACCACGGACCAAGGACAGATTGACGCCGGAAGGCTCGCGATATGTCTGCCATTTTCTTTTCAGCCTTTGCCGCGCAAGTTTCAAAATGCTTGTGCCACTACGGTTTTTTAGAGCATTCCAATTGTTGCAGCGAGCCAGCGAAGACATCAAATTGGTCGAGCAATCTCATACCAGTCCAGTCAATGATCCAGTACTGCTGGCGAATCGATCAGTCTCGACTCCCATGTTCTGGAGCATGCTGACAAAGACATTGCATAGCGGGGTGTTGTTCTGTGAGTTGAATGCGAGGTGCTGCCCGTGCTGAAACCCGCCACCGGCAAGAATGATTGGAAGGTTGGAATTATTGTGAATATTGGCATCGCCCATATGACAGCCATAGAGAACGATTGTGTTATCAAGCAGGTTGCCATCCACCTCATTGACGCTCTTAAGATCCCGCAGAAACTCACCGAACAATTCCATTTGTGCGTTTTCAATTTCCTCAAGCCGACTCAACTTCACTTCGTCTTTACCGTGATGAGAAAGATTATGGTAGCCACCGAGCGTTCTACCATCATCAAACGTTACACCTGGGGTGCGTACACTGCCGAGGAATAGGGTGATGACCCGAGTTGAATCCGTCTGCAAGGCAAGCCGACACATGTCATTCATCATGCGAACCATTGCGAAAAATTCTTTCTTGTCTTCCGGATACTCGGGCAACGCTTCATCGACAGTGGGTTTCGGCCTCGCTTCCCAGGCTTCCGCATCAGTGAGCCGCTGCTCAAGACTGCGAACTGCGGTTTGGTATTGATCGATTCTCTGCCGATCTGAATCGCTTACACGTTTGCTTAAATGCGAACTCTGTCCTAACACGACATCAAGAATGCTACCCTTTCTCCGAAGCCGATCGAGTTGTGCTTCCATCGCATCCCGATCCCCCTGTAGAAACATTTTTTTGTAGAGATCAGCTGCGCTCTTGATGGTGGGTATCTCAACACCGGCCTGTGTATAAGAAAGACTCCTCACATCGTTGATGCCAAGAGAAAGCGACCGGAATCGTGTCTTGTTGCCCACCTCATTGGCGATTACCTGGTCAAGAGAGATGCTATTACGAAAACTCGCTCGCCCCGGATGTGGAGCTGCAGTCAGAAAGGTTTTGTCAGCACGGTGGCCACCGTCAACACCGGGATGAGAGAGCCCGCTGAATACGGTGAATTGCTCCCTGTGTTCTGTGATTTTCTCAAGGTAAGGGGACATCGCATAGTCTCGTCCCGCCGTCTTTGGAAAGAATCGCTTAGGAATAAAACCAAGATCCTGATTGATCGCGATCATACGTTTAGGAGCAGCTTCTACTGAAGAGGCTCCAAAAGATTCCAAAAGAGGCAGGCTCACGCTGACACCAGCAGTTTGCAGAAATGTTCGACGGTTGGTTTTCATTAGCCTATTTCCTTAAGAACAATGGGCTTTGGACAATTTCATGAATAATCGTCCGCATGCCAAATTCTGATGCACGACTTTTCTCGAGTATGGCCGACACCTCATCCCGATCAGCAAATCCAACCGGCGCTCCAGTGGCATATACGAGGAGTTGCTCAGTTATATTCCGCGCAATGACTTCTTCATTTTTGAGCAGCAATTTCTTAAATTGAAGAACATCTTCGAACGGATCCCCCTCTGGTGTCACTCCGGAGGCATCGACTGCATTTCCAACAAAGTGCACATACTCATTGCCGCTTCGACCCACACCTTCGATCCGCTCAGATCCTTCACCCAGTGAGCGGTAATTCTCCCGCCAACGTCCCATGACATCGAATCCTTCCAACGCAAAGCCTGGAGGATCAATCTTCTGATGGCAGCTTGCGCAGGACGCATCCTCACGGTGCTTTTTCAGCAATTCACGAATTGTTGTTGCGCCACGAATATCTGGCTCTACGGCAGGAACCGATGGCGGTGGCGGGGACGGAGGATCGCCGAGCAGTCGTTCCATGACATACACACCGCGCAGTACCGGTGAAGTCACAGTTCCATTGGCTGTCACCTTGAGCACTGACGCTTGCGTGAGGATTCCTCCATACGGACTGTTCTCTGGAAGCGAGATGCGTCGAAACGTGGGCCCGACAACTCCCGGTACGCCGTAATGCAGTGCCAACCGTTCATCAGCGAATGTGTAATCAGCATCGATGATGTTTCGGGCTGGTCGATCACCGGCAATTAAGTCCGCGAAATAGAGACGCGACTCTTCAATCATTGAGTTCACGAGCCACCAGTCACCAGCGTACTCCGGGTACAGCTCACGGTCAGGATCAGTATCGTTGATTTCGTCGAGTTTCAACCAGGCATCAAGAAACTCCTTAACGAAACGTCTTCCTTCCGGTTTTTCAAGGAGGCGATTGACTTCACTTCGCAACGTCTCTGAGTCACGAAGTTTTCCTTGCTGGGCCAAGGCACGAAGTGACTCATCCGGAATCGATTCACCAAGAAAAAATGAAAGACGTTCTGCGATTGCAAAGTCATCCAGTTCACCTGGTTGTCCGCAGTGAAAAAGAAATTCAGGTGAAGCAAGTACTGCTGAGTAGGTGGCGATCATCGCTTCGGTGAAAGTCTCTCCCTCCTCCAACAACTGCTTCGCGTACAGGTAGAACCGATCGAACTCTGCATCGGCAACCGGCCGACGGTAGACCCGTGTCATGAAACCTGACAAAAGCTCGCCCGCCTCCTTCAACGGATGCGTTGGAACAGCGATGACATGGCGCCCCGATTGTTCCGTGGGAACGTCACCAAAGAGTGCTTTATAGGATGCCGGCGGCCATTCCTTAAGAAAAGGCCCTTCGACCTCCAACCAATGAAAGGCAACTCCGGGATAGCCCTCTGGCTCAATTTTCTGAATCGTATGCGGCATTGCCGGAACCATTGGGCTGGGCAGCCGCATGCAATCGAGCTTTACCATTGCCCCTTTTTCGAAAAAGGCTTCCATTTCGAACACCTCGGGCGCATCAGGTGGTGCTTCGAACATTCCAATTGGCAGCATGCTCTGGTTGTTCGGCTCATAGAGGGTAGAAGAATAGACTTTGACTGGCTCGCTACGCTTTCCAGAAAATATTTGATCATTCACCGGCGTCGGATATCGCCGCGTTGCATCAAGCACCAGTGCTGGATAATGCCGCGGTTTCTTTTCCCCCTCCCACTCAACGTAATCAGTCTGGCGAAGTACGGATCGCGCTTTCAGGCGAACCTTGTAGTCACCACGGATTGGTGCTTTGAACTTTTCAAAACCGTAATAAAAGGGCGTGTACGCTCCGCGAAAAATAGCGGTCGACGCCTGCTCTTTTGACAGTTGAGCTTTTTGGTTCTCCTCGCCCGAGTCATCCAGCGGCACAAACTGGACGGCGTCCGCAACGACCCATCCATTGGCATCTTTGTTGCTTAGAGAAATTTCGGCCACAACAGGCTCAGAGTTTGAACCATTACCAATGGAACCGAATCTAAAACGTCCGATTGGAAACCAAAGGTTCTCAATAGTGGGTATAACGGTTTGGTCGATCGTCAGTTGAGTTTCACCTTCAGCATGCCTGATGAGGTAAGGGGCTTTCCGGGCCATGTCCTTTCCCCCGATGAAACTGACTCGCACTTCGTAGGTTCCAGGTTTTGGCAGCTCAGCCTTCCACGAAATCGTGTAGGTACCCGTGCCCTCGTTATTGTCAGCCAGATAGTGCGTCCCAACATGATTGGAGCGTTTGGTCGATTCCCGCCACGTTCCAGTGAGTTCGGCGGATGTGTTATCAACCGTAATCACTTCCGCCCGAACTTCGTAAGCAGGGTCAAAGCCTTTCTTCTCGAAGGAATACGTGTCATTTATTTCGAGGCCCTCCAGTGCGAGAGAAAATCTCGCCCAGCCAGTATTGCCCGTACCGGCCCACATCCGAGGTTCCTCGCGTGCATAGTAGCGATTCGACTGAGGTTGGGGTTTTTCCACAGGGAACTCGATCGCACGACGGAGGGCAGACTCAGCCGCATCGAGATACGCGTTGACCTGCACGTGGGAAACGTCGAGGGCTGTCCCCACTTTTGCAAACCCATGGACTTCTCCATCAAGAGGCAACTGATCGGCAACTTTGAGAGTGGGGTCGTGTAAAAGATCACGCAGAATGTTTTCGTATTCAAACCGATTTACCCGACGTGATACCGCACGTCCATGTTTCGCATAGTTCTTTTCCTGAAATCGTTGGATACGACCTGCTAGATCTTCGATTGCTACGCCACGTTCCACTTCCCCAAGACTGCTTGCATCCTCCGGTGGCATTTCCTCAGCTACAATTCGATCATGAATCTTGACCCAGATATTTGTGATATGTGGGTCATCAAGGTTCCAATCAAGTGACTGAATGTTTAGTCCTCCGGACGCCTCCGCGTCATCGTGACAGTCTATGCAGTGATTGCCGAAAAACGTACTCAAAGCCTCCGGCACGTCCGACCCTGACTTGCCTGCGCAACCAGCCCCATACTCATCATGAAAATGATTGCGAAGCCGTGCACCACTTTGTTTTCCGCAGACACCTTGGTATCAATCGCCATGTTCGATGAAAACGAACCAACACAAGACCGCAATGCGGAAGCAACGATGTTAGAGTTAGCATTCATACGTCAGTTATTTTCTCAATGACTCACTCGCCAGAGACGGAATGAAACAGAACAGCAACAAAAGCCCAAGGCGTGGTTTTAGCAAGGAGTACATGGGTTCTATTTTGATCAATGATCCTGATGACAAAGTCAACTGAAGCGGCACCTCAGACAAACGGGATTACAAAACATCATATTTACCGCCACAGGTTTTCTAATTCTTTTCACTCACTGACGAACCATTACCGGCAGACCGCTTGTTCTTCAGAATAAATCCTATTTTTCTATTACTACAATGTTATTCGGCAGAATTGATTATCTCTTTCGCCGTCCTTCGCGAACGAGGTCATCCGCCAACCACGTTACCTGTTTTATTTAAGGATAAATTCCAAGAAACTTGATGTTTGTTTCTTTCCATAAATCTGCTCGTTTTATTTCATCCTGCTACTTGTCTCGCTCCTTACAACTGAGATACAGACGAGCAATTGAGATGAAGCGATTTGCAGAGCCAGAAACACGCTACCATTACATTTTTGTATTTGGACAGTTCGCGACATTGGCAAAGTACACGCTGGACACCCCCTCAATGACTACGCACATGGCACGCATCCCACTTCCGATTTTTCTTTTTCTGACAGCATGCCTTGTACCGCATGCCGTATTCGCTGAAACCCAGCAAGAAAGCCAAGCATGTCCGAATATCATCTTACTGATGGGTGATGATCATGGCTGGGAAGAAACTGGCTACCACGGACACCCGTATGTGAAAACGCCTTTCCTTGATGAGATGGCGACTTCCGGACTTCGACTGGACAACTTTTATGCACAACCAGTCTGTTCGCCCACGCGCGGTAATGTCCTGACTGGCAGACATCCCAACCGCTACGGGACGTTTACGCCAGGGTGTTCGATTCGGCCAGAAGAGATCACAGTCGCTCACTGTCTCCAGAAAGCAGGATACGCGACTGGACATTTTGGGAAATGGCATGTCGGTCCTGTCAAAACAACATCACCGACGAACCCAGGAGCAATGGGGTTTGATGAATGGCTTTCGCATGACAATTTTTTTGAACTCGACCCATTCTTGTCCCGTAATGGCGGGCCTCCCAAAAAGTTCTACGGCGAGAGTTCCGAAATCCTGATTGATGAAGCGATTAAATACATTGAAAAAAAACAACTGGAGGACGTCCCATTCTTTACAGTCATCTGGTTTGGCTCACCCCATGAACCGTACAGCGGCATGGAGACAGATTTGCTTCTTTATGAGGATCTACCAGAGAAATACAGCGACACGATGGTGAGGTTAACTTCCAATACAACTGGGAAGCAGGTCAAAAGACCGTTACGAGATGTTTTGATTGAACGCTACGCAGAAATTACAGCCATGGATCGGTCAATTGGAAAGCTACGCAATGCACTTAAAACGCTCGGCATCAAAGACGACACCTTGCTGTGGTATTGTGGAGACAACGGTATTCCACCAAGCGGCCTGAGAGAGTCCCGTTTCAGAGGACTCAAAGGAAAACTCTACGAAAACGGCATTCGGGTTCCTGGAATCATTGAGTGGCCCGCTGGAATACCGGAACCACGAGTCATAACGGTGAATGCTGTCACAGCGGACATTCTTCCAACCGTATGCCAACTGGCAGGCGCAACACCACCAGACGTTCCTCTCGATGGCATTAATCTCGTGCCACACTGGCAAGGAAAGAAGAACGAGCGTGGCGAGGCGATCAAGTTCTGGTCCTTCAAGGCAGATTATGACAAATCAGCAAAGCCGTACATCGACCCGGAACTCCAAAAGGGCACGACGCCGACCGTGAAAGAAAAGGACGGGCTCTTGACTCGTACTTTCAAGAACTTTCACCACCCAAAAATAAGGGAACAGGATTTTACGGGCGCGAAGGCAATTCTGACGGACGACTACAAATTAGTCATTGATGGAGAAAAAAAGACAGGAGCCGAACTTTTTGATCTGAAGAAAGACCCGGGCGAGGAAAACAACCTCGCCGAAGCTCATCCTGACATTGTTAAGACGCTCTCGAAACAACTCTATGACTGGCAGAGCAGTGTTCTGAATAGCCTGATGGGCCAAGACTACAGAAATACCGGCACTCAATAAAGCGGATTGGTCTACAGACTGAACTGTCTTGCGATCTGGATTATTTTAAAAACTTATTGCCTTCGTCTTTTCCGTTTGACCTTCTTCGGGTCAGGCTTTTCGGCATTCACTCTCGCCAAATAGTCGAGCAGTTGTTTTTCCATCGCATCAACACGTTCTGGATTGTCCTGCGCCAGATCATGCCCGTGTTCCGTTGGGTTCTCATGAACACGATAAAGTTCACGCACATCTATACTGCCCTGCGGCGTCCACTTGATAAACAATTTAAATTCACCTTCACGGATGGCTGATTCCAGGTAACGTCCAGGCCTGTGAAAAATGAGAGAGTTACCGGGACGTTGCACGGCTTCCGTTGTTGGATCATGAAGCACCGGACGAAAACTAACCCCGTCAATCTCGTCACCAAGCGAGCCGGTCCCACCCGCAAGATCAAAAAAAGTTGACAGGAAGTCATAGCCCGCAACCGGAACATGACTCACTGAACCAGCATGCACCCCTGGCCCTCGTACCATGAAGGGAACGCGAATCCCTCCTTCATACAGACTGTGCTTCGCGCCAGTAAGGGGATGATTGGTTGGCAGTCGATTTGTATCCCCACCAGGAACCGTGCCACGTCCTCCGTTGTCTGCAGTAAAGAACACGTATGTGTTGTCGGCAATCTGAAGTTCATCGAGTGCGTCCAGCATGCGGCCAACACCTTTGTCGAGTTCTTCCATCATGGCGGCCCACGCCTGTGGATACCCCCGATCAGGAACTCCTTTGGCTTTGTATTTAGCTAATGCTTCTTCAGTGCAGACCACCGATAGATGCTGTGCATAGTAACTTGCCTGCACATAAAAGGGCTTATCATCTTCTGCCTGCTCTTTGATAAATGCAATCGCTCGGTCCGTCATCGACGGCGTCCGTTTGGCATCCTTGTTGTCAATAAAGTGTGGCGGCCCGTCATCGTGCGAGCCTTTCACGCCAAGCGTATTCGGCATACCACCCGTGCCATTTCCTGTCATCCCATCGCTGGCGTGGTAGCCGCACTGCTCTGGTGTTGAAATCATCTGCTCACCCCATTTGCCAAAATGAGCACACCGGTAGTCTGAATTCGCACGCTGCAAAGCTTTGGGGATTGTCATGTGATCAGCCGGAACCCACGGGCTCCTAAATTCCGTCCCGCTGCGGGCCGCAGTTGTGCCACAAAGAATGCTGCGTCGCGTGGGTGTACATAAGGGTGCTGGCGAGTAGCCACTCGTAAATCGCATTCCCCCGTTCATGATCCGATTCATATGTGGTGTTTCCAGATACTCAGACCTCGATTCCGACACGCGTGGATCCATCGGCTGTGATAGCTGACTCCAGCCATGATCATCAGTCAGGATCAAGATAATATTCGGTGGCTTCTCGGCGTAAACACTCGACGACAGAAAAGCCAGTACTGCCAACAGTAGAAATGGTTTCATTATGCACCTTGCCTTTTTCAAACTTTTGTATCAATGAACATGCAGAACGGAATCAGCAAGCTACAAGGCACTGGAACCACGATTGAATTCCAGTACTGCCTCGGAAGCCATCCGCTGCAAGTAGGCCTTTTCTTTCTTATCAAAAACCACAGTTGGCTCCCCGCCATCGGGGTCTTTTCCATTCTTTAACTTGTTCTCGGTGACTGAGTTGAACGTAAGACCTTCAGGACTCTTTCCGGTAATCGCTGCATAAAAAATATTGGCCACCAGAAAAGCGCAGGTCTGATTTGGATGCCCATCGTTGTGGTAACGAAAGACGAGATCAGTACCCGGCTTGTCAGCATCACCCGTTTGAATGTTCTTAATCGCCAGGGGCACAGGTATCACAGCTTTTGGCTGCAAGGCCTCTTTCATCCGTCTGCCCACCGCCGTGTCTCGGTCGGCAGAGGCCACATTATACGGCTGAGCAACCGGATCCTCATTTTGCGTTTCGGGTGACGTCATATACAGAATGACGTCGGCACCCTGTGCTTTCGCCACTTCAGCAAGCTTTGCCGCATAGCGCTCATACGCCTGATTCGGCTGGTCCGACACATCTCGCCAACTCTGCAGGACCACGTAGTCCCACTTTGTCTTTGGATTATCCCGGAGCAATACCTCGTGGTTCTTGATGGCCTTCTTGATGTGATTATGAATGCTAGCAAAGGACACGTCCGTTTTGCCGAGCGAGGCCCAGTGCTGATCCCACTCCTCAGGGTTGGGTGCGGTGCCAGACTTGAGAAACCCCTTCATTGTTGCAATGCGATGGGCGATGGCATCTTCAGTAAGCCTGCTCTCCTCAATAAAACTCTGGCTGAAGTAGTAGGTCGAATGCTTGAACATATTCTGCCCACCGTAAATGACTCGCTGCACCTGCACGTCAGTGGTGGGATCACCTTCTTCGAGAATTTTCTCTACAAGGCCAGCGATATCATGTCGAGCGGTGAAACTGTTGCCAAGAAAGAGAATATTGAGCTTTTTCGTAGGTTTTTCAGCGAACGCTGGGAGGGCGAGACAGTTGAAACTCAGGGCCAGGGCGATGAGAACAGAAATCTTCACTTCAACCTCGCCTTCTTGCGCTCTGAGCTTTCCTGACTTCTTGACTTTTTCAGCCCATCGTGTGGATTGGACGGACTGTCGGGCTCGTGATGCGTCGGCACATGCTGACGGAGCCGGACGATGACCTCCTTGTAGCTTGGATCGCTTGCAAGATTGGTGTGTTCGAACGGGTCGGTATGGTGGTCGTAGAGTTCCTCGGCACCATCGGCACGCCCGCCATACCACGTATAGCGATACCGTCCGTCAGTGATGGAGTGGTTCTTGCATTGATAGGTTGTCAGCGTCGGCTGATCCCACTTAATCGATGGATTCTTGAGCAATGCCGTGAAGCTATGCCCGTCGTTTTTCGGATTTGGCGGAAGACCGCAGAGCTCAATCAACGTTGGATACATATCAATCAAATTCACCACACCATCACACGTTGTGTTCGGCGGCGTGACGCCGGGAACGTTCACGATGAAAGGCACGCGTGCCGATTCCTCCCACAGTCCAGTTTTTCCATAGTGCATCTTCTCGCTCAAGTGCCACCCATGGTCACCCCAGATCATGACAATGGTGTTGTCCGCGTACTGGCTCTTTTCGAGTGAGTCAAACAGGACGCCCATACAGTGGTCAACGTAACTGACGCATGCGAGATAGGCACGGTTTGCCTGCTTGTGCATGTTGTTCCCATCAGCCACAAGGAATCGGGCAGTGGGCTTAAAAATTGGCTTCCCATCTTTTCGCACAATGTCGTCAAGATCATTGCGATTGAAGGGCGCGGCCTCGATCTCATCTAACGGATAGAGATCAAAGAATTCTTGCGGCACATACCAAGAGAGGTGCGGTTTCGACAGGCCCACCGCCATGAAAAACGGCTTCCCATCGAAGTCACGTTCGAGTTGTTCCGCAGCCCATGCACATGTCGCATAATCCTTGGTTTTTTCTGTGGGGCCTTTCACTGCGCCCCAGGTAAATGGAGTGCCACCTGACTTGATGCCGGCCAACGTGGGCTTTTCTTCCCATAACGTTGGGCCGTTCGATCCCTTCGCTTTGACGAACTCTTGAAACGCCCATTGCCCTTCATCCACGCCATGCTTGTGAAAAATCTTCCCGCGGCTGAGTGTGTAGTAACCATGATCACCAAAATATTCCGGCAAGGTGACAAGGTCCTTGGCCTTTGGGGCATGTTTCAGGTTTTGTCCATTCCCGTACACACCCGTGTGCGTCGCGTGTTTTCCGGTCAGGAGCGCTGAGCGCGTCGGGCCACAGACGGTGGAAGGGCAGTATGCCTTGTTCATGACCATCGCGTGATCCCTCGCGTAGCGGTCAAAGTTCGGTGTGATCGCCTGCGGGTTTCCGCCGAGGCAACCGACCCAGTCGTTCAGGTCATCGATGGCAATAAAAAGAACGTTGTAAGGCTTGCTGTTGGCTTGCTCAGCAGTCACGGTGTGAGCATGCAAAGCCACGAACCCTGCAACGATCATCAAAAGGAATATGCAGCGATGGTTTGTCATACGTTTTTTTTCGGCTCTTCTTAAACTGGGAAATATGTTTTTCATTTTGGATTATATCGAACACCTACCGTCAGTCACTTTCACTCTGATTGCCACACAAACTGCCACAACATTCACTGGTTCTGTCGTAGTATTCACGAGCTGCTGCTGCATGGATCATTTCCCTGGCACCACGTCTGTTACAGAAATATGGCTGAACCCCCGTTTCTCAAAGAATACTCTATTCCAAGCAATGACTGAGACAGCGAGCAGGACCAATTCCTGACATCCCCACCGGATTCATTTTTTCACCTCGCATGTACCGGCGAGAGACCGCTCGAGCAAAGCTCACATGCAGCACTTTCTTGTTGTTTGTGAACCGCGCCGGCTGCGATATCGATGAGGCTCCATTCGTCTTGGCCGGGTGTGTCGTTTCCGTTGACGAAATTCTCCAAGCCGTGACTCACTTCTACTTTTTCTGTGAACCTCCGCCACTTCCCCCTTTACGAACGAGCGGGAAATTAAATTTAGGCAACTTGGAAGCAGTCCTCGCATTCTTAATCTGCGCATTCATCTTTGCCACAACCTCAGGATGCTGGTCAGCAACATTCACCGCTTCGCCGGGGTCAGTTGACAGATCAAAGAGTTCTAAAGGCGAGTCTGGGTCAACAGCAACGTCGTAACGAACTGCTTTCCATTGACCCTGCCGTAGTGCAACGCGGCCTTTCTTTTCATGGAACTCCCAGTAGAGATACTCGTGCTCTTTCTGTCCTTGCTTGCCGAGCAGTGTTGGCACAAACGAGACGCCGTCAATGGCATCGGGAACCGGCTGACCGGCGAGCTCGGCAACTGTTGGCAGGACATCCCAGAACGCTGAAAGATGGTCAGTTTGTGTTCCCGCTGGAATATGGCCGGGCCACGCTGCAATCATCGGCACGTGAATCCCCCCTTCATAGAGGTCGCGTTTGAATCCGCGTTGGGAACCGTTTGAGTTAAAGTAGGCCGGATCATGCCCTCCTTCTTGGTGTGGGCCGTTGTCAGAAGTGAACATGATCAGCGTGTTGTTGGCAATTCCCAGCTCTTTGACTGTGGCGACAAGCTCACCAACGTCATCGTCCATCACTTCAACCATCGCAGCGAAAGCGGCGTGCGCTTCGGGCTGCGAACCATACGGAAACTTGCGATAATTCGGCCCGGAGTCGACGCCTTTGTAGGAACGTTCCGGTAGGAATTTACCACGGTACCTCGCAATTTTTACTTCCGGCGCAAACATTTCAGCATGTGGCTGAACCATGGCGTAGTAGCAAAAAAATGGTGTCCCTTTGTTTGCTTTAATAAACTTGAGAGCCTGGTCCTGAATGAGGTCGGGCGCGTACTCCTGCGTCTCCGTGCCAAAGTTACCCCACAACATGTCGCGATCGGTATCGTTCCATAGAAAGTAGGGGTAATAGTGATGCGCTTGTCGCTGGCAGTTATAGCCATAAAAGCGATCGAACCCCATCTTGAGTGGCTCGCTGACGCTACCCGGGGCGCCCAGGCCCCACTTGCCAAACAGCCCTGTTGTGTAACCTGCCTTCCGTAATACGTGCGCTATGGTGAGCGTGTCGGCCGGCATTGGTTGCTGGCCTTCTGGCATTAATTCAGAATTACCACGCACCACCGCATGGCCAATGTGTTTCCCAGTAAGTAACGCACAACGCGAAGGAGCACACACGGTGCTGCCTGAGTAATGCTGCGTAAATTTCATACCTTGCTTCGCCAAGGCATCAATATTCGGCGTCTGGAAATGCGTCTGGCCGTAACAGCTCAGATCACCATAACCGAGATCATCTGCCAGGATGTAGATCACATTAGGTGGAGTTTCAGCAGCGGCACCGTTCATACTTCCCAGTGCCACCAGTATTACCGTAAGTATTTTTTTCATTGAGTCCGCACCCTGGAACATTCACGACTTTGTCAGAACAAAAGAAGGCCATCGGAGTAGACTCCGATGGCCTTCAATAATTGAAGTACACCCCACTGGATTCGAACCAGTAACCTTCGGTTTCGTAGACCGATGCTCTATCCAATTGAGCTAGGGGTGCAGTTTCTCCATACAACAATACACCGTTATTCCTCACGGTCCAAGCGGAGTCTCAGGAATCCGTTGTCATCGACATCGAACTGCTCTGAGAGCATTTTCCAGCCAATCCCTTCGTTATCTTTGCACATTGCCGAAACAAGCAGACTGCTGTCAGCATCAGACTCAAGAGCCTCTCCGGCAAGCGGCTCAGCAGCTGCCAGCCTTCTTAGCGACGCACGAGGCCACACCACCGCACCGTTTACCACTCTGCCGACTGAATCAGGGCTATATGTTTTTTCTTGGCTTTGTGACCTCGATGGGGGCGTATTCATTGCAACAAGACCACATCCTGGTGGTGCGTAGGCAACGATAGGTGTCACCTCAAAAACAGACTCGAATTGCGACAGGGTATGTGCAAGCTGCTCAAACTCAAGAACTGAGCGAACAGGTATCACGATTACTTCAGGCACAACGATAGACCTACCTGGTTCGCCTCGGGCAAAGGCTAGTATGTCATCTAGCTGTTCATGCTTTGCTAACCATACTGTCACTCGACGCCGCTGGAACAGTTGAATGAATTCTTCAGCCGATGCCTTTTCATTACAAGAGTCTACTGAAACAGACAGTCGATGCGATCGTCTGTCAGCAAACACATGGCAAAGCGGATCACCTTTCTCGAGTGACACGAGCAGACGATCAGATCGCCTCAACACACAGCAGGCACTGAATGCTTCAGCGGTGGCGGCATCAGTTCGATCATGTCCTGTGTTCTTTTTGAATCTATCAAAAACTGCCCTCGCCGCCGTCTCTTGCAGCGCGAGACGAATAACAGCCGGACTCTGCCCACTGGGAACAAGCGGACCAAACCGCATCGTAATGCAACGCCTGAATGGATACGGCCATTTTGTAAAAAACCTGCCTTCAGAAAACGAAAAAATGCTGCCCCAAAGCCCATCAATAGCCAGCGGCACTGCAGGAGCATCAACCCGCTTCAAAATGCGTTCAAGTCCACGTTTGAAACCGAGCAACTGACCCGTCCGGGAGATTCCACCCTCACAGAAAATTCCAATGAAATCTCCATTCGCGAGCCCACTTTCGATTTCATGGAGAGCCCGTGCAATTGATTTTGGATGCGGATCAAAAAGGATGAATCGCCACTGCGCAGCAAGTCGTTTCAGAAACTGACCCTTAATGTTCGGGCCATACACAACCATCCGCACTGGCCTGTGCGACGCAAGAACAACCAGAAACCCATCGAGCCACGATACATGGTTTCCAACAATAACGGCTGGCCCATGCACCGGAAGCCTTTGGTTTCCAACAATGCGAAACCGATAGAGAAGTTTAATCAACCAATCCACAAATAACCGCAGGGAAGAGCGGGGGGCTGAAAATATCGCAGTCACTGTTGCGACCGCCGCACATAGTGAAAAGATCAAAAAGATACCGCGTGCGGAAAACAGTGGCTCCGCCAACTCCTCGGCACCAACAGGCATCCGTAATACGTAATAGCCCATGGATGAGATGAGCATCCCTGTAAAAACCAACAAGTTTGTCGATGCTAATGTTGCCCCTAATTTCGCTGGGGGACTTTGTTCCTGAAGATATGCCTCAAGAGGAACGTCGAACATTCCGGCTCCAACACCGAGAAGAAAAAGCCACCATGCGGCCGACACCATACCGACTGAAAGTGACGCGTCTGGCTGAAAAATATCCTGCCTTGAAAATGCCAGTGCGAGACATGCAATCGACATGATCATTCCACCAACTGGGACGATCCCAAGGTTCACGCTAGAGTCCGCATCAATTCCTTGACCTGAGAGCCGTCCCGCGAGCAGGCTGCCACCCCCTATGCCAATCACGAGTGCCAAGAGAAGTGGCGTCACCTGACTCTGTGAGTTTGCCCCAGATTCAAACGCATATTGATCAACGTTGAGCTGGGCAACTGCCGCGATTCCCCAAAAGAAAACAATCCCAGCCGCTGCACCAATAAGCCGGCGAGATGCACAAAGAGCACGGAGATCCTCTACCGTTTTAGAAATTCCATTTCGAGGAAACAATGCATTTGCATCAGCAGCCGGAACATTTGGCAACCGCAGCGAAAGGACCCAGCCGAGGGTTGCCACAGAGAAAAGTGCTATCGCGGCAGGCACCGCAAAACCTCGTGGAATATCATTTAGCCACATCGGCAACGGACGATCAAGATCGAGTTGTGGGGTCAGCCAGGTTAGATCAGCCAACCAATTTCCCGCTGCCATGCCTGCAAGCGTTGCAGCCAACGAGACAAGGGCAAAAATTCCGTTTGCTGAGGATAGCTTTGCCGTTGGAACTGTTTCAGGAATTGTTCCGAGCAGACTTGGATTCAGTAATGTTGTCTGCAGACCAAAAAGCCCAACCACACCAAGGAGCAGCCACAGCCCCAAAGGGATGCCGCCTAGCACAACTCCAGAACCGGCACCCCATGCAATTGCGATACCTGCAAGAACACCTATGATCACTTCTGCAAACTTCCACCGAATAACAATCGATCGCTTCGGATACCTATCTGCCAGCCACCCTGCAAGCCACGCAAAGAGCACGAACGGCACAACATATACAGCCGTTCCGATTGCTAAAACGGCGGCCGGCGCTGTACCAACGGATGCAGCCGCCCGCTTGCCAAGGCCAATAACGATCCACCTTGCCATGTTATCGTTCAGCACCGTGAGCGACCGAACTGCCAAAAGCGAAGCAAAACCAGCTGTCGAATCAGGTGGCTGACGCTCGGAGAGGGATTTTTTCACGTCAGAATCCCACCGTGGGGCAGTAAGCAGCTTTTCAAAATCCCTTGATACCCGCTTATTATCAAGTTTTAACCGCGATGATTGACGGCGGGTTTATTCGAGGTAAACCTAACCGACAGCGGGAACTTTACCGCCCGTTTGCGAACCAAGCAACCTCTAGCGTATTCTTAGGGGTATTGAGAGTCACGTACACGTCATTGGAGCTGCCAAGATGCAAGAGACCAAAACACTTTCACCAAGAGCCACGCAACGAATTCCCCTCGTGCTTCTCGCATTCGTGGCAAGTTTTTCTTGTGCCTCTTCGGCATTTTCACAACAAGTTGTCTACTACTCGCCAGTGGTTGCCCAACCGGCTCCCTACACCGGGAGATACATGCCCTCTGGTACATATTCAAACGTAACTGCGTACTCTCCCCCAGTTGCAGCAGCAGTTCCAGCAAGTTCAGTGGCAGTAACAAACTACTACGCTCCAGCAACAACCGCATATTATGCCCCTGCTGCAACCACGTCCTATTACGCACCGACCACGACGTACTACGCTCCAAGGTCGGCTTACTACGCTCCGACAAGTGCGTATTACACGCCAACAACTGCATACTATGCTCCGGCTACATACGCGGTGCCTTACTACCGTAGAGGCCTCTTTGGCCGCTATCGTCCGGTTGGGGCTGCTGTTTACCCTGCATATTAGAGTTCGTGCCTCGATGAGTCGATTGCGTCAAATTGCAATGGCGAGATTCTTGACCGCCCACTCAACCGATCTATAGTAAGGCGAAGTGTTCTTGCCTCGTGTTCTATAGGGGCAGAAAAAGCGAAATCGACATTATCGAAACCAAAATATGACACGAACAGTCACGATCGTTGGTGCTGGCCCTGGTGGTCTCGCATCTGCAATGTTGCTAGCCAAAGCTGGCCTGCGAGTCCGAGTCCTTGAAAGACTTCAAACACCGGGTGGACGCACCAGTTCGCTCGAGAGCGGAACAGGCTTTCGTTTCGATCTCGGCCCAACATTTTTTCTTTACCCACGTGTTCTTGCAGATATTTTTTCGAAATGCGGATATGACCTCCATAAAGAAGTCGAGATGGTCAAACTTGACCCGCAATACCGACTGATCTTTGGCTCAGGTGGAGAACTCGTTGCGACGCCTGATTTGGCGAGGATGGAAGACGCCGTTGCTCGTCTGTCACCGAATGACCGCGGATCGTTCACACGCTTCATGACTGAAACACGCGAGAAGTTTGTCCGCTTTGCGCCATTTCTTGAAAAGCCCTTTGAGCGATGGACGGACTTGGCCAACCCCGATCTTTTAAAACTCGTGCCTCTGCTCAAACCATGGAAAAGTCTTGATGCTGAACTAGGCCGTTTCTTTTCCGATGAAAGAATCCGACTAGCCTTCACGTTTCAATCCAAATATTTGGGAATGTCGCCGTTTCGTTGCCCGAGTCTTTTTTCCATTCTCTCATTTCTTGAATATGAACATGGGGTATTCCATCCGATCGGTGGATGTGGAGAGGTATCAGCGACAATGGCTCGTCTCGCTGAAGACATGGGCGTTGAGATTCACTACGGCGAACCCGTTGAATCAATGGAATTCAGTGGAAAGAAAATCACTTCGGTAACGACACCAAAAGGTCAGTATGCGGCAGACGCAACTGTCGTGAATGCTGACTTTGCCAGAGCCATGACACGACTGGTTCCGGACGCATTGCGGCGACGATGGAGCGATAAAAAAATTGCCTCTCGTCGTTTTTCGTGCTCGACTTTCATGCTCTACATAGGGCTCGAGGGCTGTTACGATTCCGTCCCTCATCACAACATTTATCTCGCAGAGAACTACCGAGACAATCTTGCCGACATTGAACGCCGACACTGTTTGAGTGCAGACCCGTCGATGTATGTCCAGAATGCTTCTGTTACAGACCCCACTCTTGCCCCGAAGGACATGAGTACGCTTTATGTCCTCATACCCGTCAGTCACAAGCATCCAAACATAAATTGGAAAAAAGAAGCCCCTGCTTTCCGTGAAGTTGCAATCAACCAACTTGAAAAACTTGGTATCAAGAATGTAAGACCACGAATTCGTTATGAAAAAATGGTCACTCCAGACGATTGGCAGGAAGAGTACGCGATCTATCGCGGTGCGACGTTTAACTTATCACACGACCTGAATCAGATGCTTCATATGCGCCCGCACAATCGCTTTGAAGATATTGATGGCATGTATCTCGTTGGTGGCGGCACACACCCAGGCAGTGGGCTTCCGGTCATTTATTCCTCGGCAAAAATTACGACCGACTTGCTGCTTCAAGACTTCAACATGTCGTCTGAAACAAGTGAGCCATTAGAGCAAGTGAATCAGCCTTGGCAGGCCCCCTCGCAACTTCCGGCGGAAACAATCGGAAGTAGTAGTTAATGCTGCCGTGGAGAGCTTTTCTGATGCAGTTACCATAAAACACTACACGGCGCACCGGTAAAACGCAGGTACTTAAGATAGAGCGCTTTTGTCGCTGAAATTGCATAGACTCTGAGCCAACAACACTAAGGAAAAGCACGAGCAATGGACAGATCCATCAATGACACGATGAAAAATCCCTCAACAGAGGAAATGACCCGGAGTGTTCGCCCGAGAGAGCTCAGTGATGCTGAAGTGAAAAATCAGGTGATCGTTGTCGGCGGTGGCCTAGGTGGCCTTGCCACCGCCTGCACACTTGCAGCTCGTGGCTATGCAGTGGTGCTCTGTGACAAAAACAGTTGGACCGGCGGCAAGGCTGCAGTCTATGAAGAAGGTGGTTTTCGGTTTGATATGGGGCCAACCATTCTAACGATCCCCGCAGTACTTAAGCGAATATTTGATGAGGCAGGGCAACCACTGGAATCAGCACTTGATCTCGTTCCGCTTGATCCACAATGGAGAAGTTTTTTCGACGACGGGACAACGCTCGACCTGCATGCCGACGTTCAAAAAATGAAAGCTGAACTGGAACAGTTCTCACCTGAATCAGGAGCTGGCGATGGCTACTCCCGTTTTATGGATCTGGCCAAGAAACTCCATAAAATTTCAGATGACTTTTTTTTCTGGAAGTCCATCGGTGGTCTCAAGGACATGTTCGACCCGAAGAGAAGTGTCACGGTCTCAATGCTCCGAGAAGTCATGCGAATGCGGCCGGGATATAGTGTTGCCGGAACAGTCCGGTCTTATGTTCCAGACAGCCGTGCCGCCCAAATGCTTGACCACTACACGCAATATGTTGGTAGCTGCCCTGAATCATCTCCTGCAGTCCTGTGCGGAATCGCCCATATGCAGTCGAACGACGGCGTCTGGTACCCACGCGGCGGTACGGCCGCGGTTCCCAAGGCTCTTACCAAACTCGCCTTGAGCCTCGGAGTGGAGATTCGAACAAACACAGCAATCCGGCAGATTCTCGTTGAAGACGGACGTGCCAGCGGCGTATTAACTGCTGATGGTGAGACAATTCGAGGTGGAGCAGTTGTTACAAATTCTGATAGCGTTCGCACCCACAAAGAACTACTCGATGGCCGACCACGACAGAAATTTCTCGGTCGTAGGAATTATGAACCGGCATGTTCGGGCGTTGTTCTCTACCTTGGCCTGAATCGTCGCTACGACCAACTGCTTCACCACAACTTTGTTTTTTCTGCTGATCCGCATAAAGAATTCGAGGCGATCTATCGCCAGGGTGAGCCAGCTCCAGACCCCACGTGCTACGTATGCGCACCGGCGGCCACAGAACCAGGAGTCGCACCACCCGGCGGAGAATCGCTCTACGTGCTTGTGCATACGCCGTACCTTCGACCTCATCACAAGTGGTCTGAGATGCTCCCCGCGTACAGAGATCGAATCATTGAGAAACTGAAACAGACGGCTGGCCTTGAAGACATTGAAGAGCACATCGTTGTTGAACACGCTCTGACTCCACAAGATATTCAAGACCGCTATCACGTTTTAGATGGTGCTATTTATGGTCTCGCAAGCCACGGCCGGTTCCTGGGGGCATTCAAGCCAGCCAACCGCTCACCTGATGTTGAAGGCCTTTATTTGGCAGGCGGATCAGCACACCCAGGACCCGGAATGCCAATGGTTCTTATGTCTGGCTGGATAGCAGGTGACTGCGTTGATCAAGATCGTATCGTTGAACCAATCGGTTCGATGGATCAAGCGGCGTGCGTCGCATCGTGAGCACGTCAGAGCGAACGCAGAGCATGCCACGGACTCAAAAGTCTCCTGACGCAACGCTACCACCGTACGCAAAGCGTCTTCACGGCTGGTTCATGTGGTACGTCCGTGGATACTGCCGAAGACACTTTCATTCAATACGCCTCCTCAAACCCTCGGATAATCGACCTGCAGTACCGGTTATTGAAGGTGAGTCTGTGCTTCTGTACACGAACCATCCGAGCTGGTGGGACCCGCTAATCTTCTTTTTGGTTGCACAAAAACTTTATCCTGATCGAATGAACTACGGACCAATTGATGCAACAGCTCTTGGTCGATATTCATTTCTCAAACGGATCGGCTTTCTAGGCATTGAGCGTGATTCATGGAAAGGTGCAGCCCGCTTCCTACGATTCGCAAAGGCCGCCATGGAACGTAGCGATGTTCTTTTCTGGGTAACAGCACAAGGCGACTTTGTTGACCCACGACAACGGCCTGTCGACATGAAACCCGGTGTTGGTCACGCTGCTGCTGCTGCAAAGCATGGGTGGGTTATTCCCTTTGCAGTGGAATATCCGTTCTGGAACGAACGGCTGCCCGAAGTACTTGTTGCCTTCGGCACACCTCAGCGAGTCGAACTCCATCAAGACCTTGATGCCGCCCAATGGAACAAACACCTCGCGGCCGCACTCGAAGAAACCCAAAATGAATTACGGACTGCAGCGATTTCTCGTGAAACAAACGCTTTCATTGAACTTGCGGCAGGTACCGTCGGCATTGGAGGGGTGTATGACATCACGCGCCGAATTCGGTCGGCACTTGCCGGCCAACGCTTTAACCCGGCACATGAAGAGGACCCATCGTGACAGAAAGCGACTTCACACTCATCCTACTTGCTGTGTTCGCAGGCGGCCTTGCTCTTCTTCCCGCCATCTTAACTTGGAAAAATCTCAGACTCTTTCAACGCAGCCCAGACACCCATACTTCTGAATCTGTTTCGATATTAGTACCGGTGCGAAATGAGGCTCCTGTTCTTGAGGGATTTATTCTCAATGTATTGGCAAGCCAGGATATTGACTTTGAACTTGTTGTGCTTGATGACGCTAGCACTGACTCATCTGCTCACATTGTTTCCGAATGGACTCACCGTAATCCACGAGTGAGGCTCGTTCACGGAAAACCTCTGCCCAGCGGATGGTGCGGCAAACAACACGCCTGCCACCAATTAGCAGAAGCGGCTCACAATAATATTCTTGTATTTATCGATGCGGATGTAACCGTTCAGCCAGATGCTATAGCAAGGAGTGTTGCTTTTTTACAAGACTCAAAGGTTGATCTCGCGAGTGGATTCCCGCATCAAGAAACTCCGACATTTCTTGGCTGGCTTCTGTTGCCCTTAATCCATTTTGTATTATTAGGATTCCTGCCGCTCTCTCGAAGCCGTCACTCGAACAGCCCATCGTTAGCAGCAGGGTGTGGCCAACTGTTTCTCACAACACGCGACGCATATCGCAGGGCCGGCGGACACTATGCAATTAAGTCCTCTCTCCATGATGGAATCATGCTACCAAGACTGTTCCGAAGAGCAGGGCTTCGTACTGATATTTTTGACGCGAGTGACATAGCGTCATGCCGCATGTACGACACAAACCAAGACGTCCTGCAGGGGCTCATGAAAAATGCCACTGAGGGAATTGGATCACCGAAAACAATCCTCCCCTTTACGCTACTACTTGCAGGCGGCCAGGTTGTTCCGACCATGCTTTTGCTCAGCTACTGGGCGAGTACCAGCCAATCCGGAATGACATCCCTCGTCATCATTTCAAGTTTCATACTGAGTTATTGCCCTCGCTTCCTTACCCTCCCACGGTTCCGACAAAGCGTTGCCAGCGCTCTTTTTCATCCGCTGGCCATAGGAGTCTTTCTCGGTATTCAGTGGGTTGCCTTAGGACGCCGTGCCCTCGGACTCAAAGCATCCTGGAAGGGCAGGGCTTTGCGACCTCAATAGAGCTCGCACAGGAGAACACGCTTGCTCAGCGGAATACGCCTACCACTTTACTGCAGACGCGATGAAGCCACCTGCCTTGCTTGACGTGCGATCGCTATAGCGCCCGCTGTCGTCTCTGAAGTGACGGTAATGTGACCCATCTTGCGACCTGGACGCGGTTCTTCTTTTCCATACAGATGGAGGCTTGCTCCCGGCAAAGCAAGAACACCACTCCAGTCAGGCTCACCCGCCTGCCAGCAATCACCAAGCACATTTGCCATCGCTGCTGGAACAAGAGGAGATGTGACACCAAGCGGCAATCCACAGATAGCTCGTACCTGTTGTTCGAATTGGCTGGTTGAACAGGATTCGATCGTTAAGTGTCCAGAGTTATGAGTTCGCGGTGCAATCTCATTCACTAGAAGACGATTTTCATGTGTCAAGAAAAACTCGATACACGACACACCAACAACTTGTAACTCTGAGAGAACTGTCGCTGCAAGATGCTCAGCCTCACCCAAGACTTCTGCTGGCAACTCAGCAGGGCATGAACTGACATCAAGGATATGATTTTTATGTTCATTCCGGATTGCAGAAAATGCAACAACAGCGCCGTCGAGACCCCTCGCTGCAACAACCGACAGCTCACACTGAAAATCAATCCACTCCTCTAGAACACACGTTGCTCCACCAAGCCGCTCCCAAGCATTACCCAAATCAGCAGTTTTTTTTATGAGTTCCTGCCCCTTTCCGTCATACCCAAAGGCTGCTGTTTTGAGAACGGCCGGTAATCCAATAGTCCCTGCCGCATCATGCAACTCTTCCTCTGACCGCACGACGGCATGGCGGCCACAGGGAATACCATGATTTACCAGAAATGCTTTCTCACGCTCACGGTTCTGTGTCGTAAAAAGCACCTCTGGACGAGGACGAACCAGAACTTCAGCCTTGAGAGCCTCTCCGGCTGCAGCCGGTACATTTTCAAACTCGAAGGTCACAACTGAGAGATCTTTGGCTGCTTGAGCAAGAAATGATACGTCTGTATAGCTCCCAACATGGATCCGGTCAGCATGACGAGCAGCCGGACAATTCTCAGTATCAGTAATCACAGCAACTCGATACCCCATACTGCGAGCAGCCATTGCAAACATTGCCCCTAACTGGCCACCACCTAGAACCCCAAGCAGGGCCCCCGGCATGATCGAAGATACCTGGTCAGCGTCATTACCCATAAGGACACCCCACATTTTGTGTCAGAGAATTACATACCAGAGGAAAGATTATCGGCGAGCACTCGTTCTGTCTGCGACTTTCGGTACTCACAAAGACGATCTCGCAACGCCTCGTCATGTAAAGACAGAATGGAAACTGCAAGAAGTGCTGCATTCGCTGCACCTGCGTTGCCAATTGCAAGGGTCCCAACAGGTACACCTGCTGGCATTTGAACAATCGATAACAACGAATCAACACCCCGAAGGACAGCTGACTCGACGGGCACACCAAGTACTGGGAGGTGAGTCTGTGCTGCGACCATGCCCGGAAGATGTGCGGCGCCACCTGCACCCGCGATAATTACTTTCAGCCCTCTCTTAGCGGCAGCACGAGCATATTCAGTGAGTTTCTCTGGTGTGCGATGCGCTGATACAATTTCACATTCGTGTGGCACGCCAAGTTCGCTCAGAACCGCCGCTGCCCGCTCAAGGGTTTTCCAATCTGATTTGCTACCCATTATGACACCGACAACTGGGCAATTAGAGCCCTGAGAAGACTGTGAAGACATGGTAATAGAAAGCTCCAAAAAAACGGGTTGCCTAGTCTGCAGAAGATGCCATCATGCTCGGAGTGCCCTTTCACTGCAACCGTCAACGCTATGACACCAGTTCCCGTACGACGTCCGCCCCTTCCAATACTCGCCGCAATCGATTGGCCGGAGGGTGTTGTGACTCCGGAACCAGAGACCGCTGCAGCGTTGGCTGCAGCAGCGGAGAGGCTCGCAACAGGTCAACTTGTGGCTATCCCTACTGAAACTGTCTATGGCCTTGCCGCGAATGCAATGGACCCTGATGCTGTTGCTCAGATCTTTCAAGCAAAAGGTCGCCCGGCGACAAATCCACTCATTGTGCATGTTTCAGACACTGATATGGCTCGCTCTCTGGCTGCTCAATGGCCGGATACTGCTGAAAGGGCCGCCCGCGCTTTCTGGCCTGGACCATTAACCTTAGTCGTTCCAAAAGCCCAATCAGTGCCGGATATTGTCACTGCCAATGGTCACACTGTTGCACTGAGATGTCCTGGTCTCTCTGTTTCTCGCCGCCTCATTGAACTGGCCAAGTGCCCCATTGCAGCTCCGAGTGCAAATCGATCAGAAGCTGTGTCTCCGACAACGGCACACCACGTCCTCGAAGGACTAGGTCATCGAGTAGGCATGATTCTTGATGGTGGACCCTGTAAGCATGGGCTGGAATCAACAGTCCTCGATTGCACAGTGGACCCGCCTACCATTCTTCGGCCGGGGCCAATATCGGCTCAGCAACTCGCCGAAGCACTCAGTGTACAAATTCGTTCATCGAAAGAAGCATGCCTGGAGCAGGGCAGGGAACGCAGTGAAGCTCTACGAAGCCCCGGCAGCCAGCACCGACATTACGCCCCTCACACCCGTCTCACACTATCTGATGATGCAATGACACTCATTCCAAAACTTCTTGAGGCCGGGCACCGCGTCGGCTGGCTCTCTCGCTCGGCTCGCACAGCTGCTGTGGTGGCACTTGCGGCATCGCCGAACCTAGTTGTCATTCCCATGCCAGTAGACCCTGCAGCGTACGCACGCAGCCTCTACGCCACACTCCACGCCCTTGACCAGCGAGGACTTGATCGCTTGGTTGTTGATGTAGTTCCTGCGGATTCCGACTGGGCAGCCGTTCGGGACCGACTCGAGCGAGCGGCCACGTGACCCCATTGCTACGATGAGCATCGTCGTACAGCCCCCGTGCAGAGGCCACGCGTTGACAACGAAGCGAAACGACTCTACTAATGTGGGTATTCTTCGGATAATCGTGGGTTCTCCACGCCTTTCGAAGATCCGGACAGATAGCTCAGTTGGTAGAGCAACGGACTGAAAATCCGTGTGTCGGGAGTTCGAGCCTCCCTCTGTCCACTTTCAGCACAATAGACCGCTGACACGACTTTAAAAACAGTCGTCATCGCAGCACTATATGCCTTCTCTGGCCCAACGCTGGTAAGTCTCTACGTTTGCACGATATTTGTTCCGTGCTGTTTCATTTTTCATATCTTTCAGCTGATCTTCAGTTTCCAGCACGTAGACGTCGTCAGATTCGGTACCGGGATCTTCTGTTCGTCTAACCCATTCGTTGAGCAACTCGCGATGACGAACCAGCTTGTCCGCGTATTTTCTGTTTTCAGCCAGATTATGAATCTGCCACCTATCTTGCTGGTACAAATAAAGTTCTTCCGTAGGACGGCACGGTGAGAATAAGAGCTTCTCCCCGAGCTGACCGATCCCTTCACCTGCATGAAGTTCTCGGAGCCGCTGAATGATCAACTTGCTGTCTTTATAATTACTTGGCATAAGATGCGGACGACTAGGAAAAAAATTCTTTATGTAAAGATAGTTTTCACTACGCACTGATCGAATTCGATCAACTGCCTCTCCGCACCTATCTCGTGCAGCAAAAACTGCATGCTTGGGATGAAAATCTTTTGCAAGAATATCTTGCCCCTGCATCCAACCCGGAATGGTTACGCCTGCTGCTGCAAGAGACATCGCCGCGACATCGATATGCTCAACGAGGTCAGTTCGAACACGCCCTGCCTGAATGTTCGGGCCGCGAACCACAAGAGGCACGTGCGTTCCTTCGTCATATAAGAACTGCTTACCACGGGCATGACTCAACCCATGATCAGTAAAGAAAACAATCAGCGTATTCTCAAGCAATCCCTCTTTTTCGAGCCGCTGCAGCACACGCCCGACGTGGCAGTCCGTTACGCGAACTGAATCGAGATATAACGCCCAATCTTGCAAGAGAATGCGATCCGCAGGGTAATACGGCGGCAACAGAACATCACCAAAATCTGTAGCCTCTCCCACTACGCTGTTTACCTGCTGTTCAAACGCGGCATACGCTTTGGTTGAAGCTCCTCGAAGCTTCCCTCCATGCAGCTGCACCTGCATGAAAAAAGGCTGTCCTGCGTGACGTCCGGACCAATCATTGGCATCGTACATCGTACGCTTCCAATCAAAGTTGTAGTCGGTCTTGCCCATTCTTCCGCGAGAACGGTCCGTGAACGGCTGGCTTCGGTAATCGAGGTCGAGTAAACCACTCCCAATACACGTGTAATACCCAGCCTCTTGAAAAAGTTCCGGTACTGGCTTCACACCCGCAGGCAGAGAAATACGATGCTCTCCTCGGCCACTTCGATGGTGGTGCGTGCCTGTTGCTGTTTGATACATCCCAGTGATCAGAGCAGACCGAAAGGTTGAGCATACGGGTGACGTGGCATACGCACGCGTGAAGCGTACGCCCTCGGCTGCCAAGCGATCCACATGTGGTGTCTGAATGGCTGTCTCGCCATAACACGAGAAATTCGGGGACATGTCATCGACTACAATCCAGACCACATTTGGACGTTCCACTGCGTCCGCCTGCGTGGGAACCAACAACGATAAAAAGAAAGCAGAAAAAACTACCTGAAGACAAACAAACAGTCTCATTTTAAGCAACGACCTTTCGTTTTGAGCCTGTTGCATTGGAACAAACTCACGTGATCCTGGATTCCATTTAATCCATACGAGTCAGTAACAACAGGCGAAAATCCATCACCGTGTCACCGGGAATCTTCTTCGCTCGTAGCATCAAGGTGCCTTCACCTTCCTCAAGCTGTATTTCACCAAGAGTCATTCTTTTAAAATCTTTAACGTACGACTCTGCCCGTTCGAATCGGTCATTTTCCATTCCTGCAAGCGGTGGATTATGAGGAACGGCTATTTCTCCGGTGAGTGAACTGTGTCTAAAGACCAGCTCAACGGTGGACCCAACATCCTCTTTGGGACAGGTGTAAAAAATTTCAACACGGTAAGTTCCAGCAGCACCAACCTCACATTCCCATGAAATAAAATCCTCCACAGTCGTCCAATTCTCAAAAAAAGAATCATTTGGAAATCGGTTGGATCTCTTGATATTGCCATGTCCGATGCCATCCCGAGCCGGAACCTGTGTCAATCGTGCGCCCTCATACCCAACGACAAACGGCCGCCTGTCAAATGGCTTGCCATACTCTGAAAGCATTTGCTTGCGAAAGCCATCTGCTTTTTCTTGAAGAGCCGCTGCCATCTCTGGCTGTGAGTCATTGAGTTCGACACGCTGTCCCTCATCGTCATTCATGTCATACAGCCGTCCCTTATCATCAAGACGAAACTGCTGCGTTCTGACAGAAACCTTATCTTTCCAATGGTGTACGAGTGTCCTATCCACCCAGGAGGCTTTCTTGTTGACCAAGAGCGGCACAAGGCTTAGACCATCTATCGGCTTTGCGGTGACAACCTCGACGTCCGCCAACTCTGCAAGAGTTGGCATAAGGTCCATTGCTGAGCAAATCTGCGTGACAACAGTTCCTCCCTCAATAACCCCGGGCCAACACATAATCAGCGGGGACCTCACCCCCCCTTCATCTGTCGATCCCTTACGACCGCGTAGGCCATCATTCCACCGAGAACCATTTGGGCCATTGTCACTGAAGTACACCACGATGGTATCTTTTTCCAGGTTGAGCTCTCTGAGCTTGGACCGAAGTCGGCCTACATTCCAATCGATATTTTCACACATTGCGAGTGCGGCTCGCGTGTGGTCAATTTTTTCACTTTTCTTTTTCAGGTGTTCTTGAGTGAGCTTTTTGTTTTTAAATTTATTCCACCACCTATCCGGGACCTGCATCGGTGAATGCGGGGTATTGTACGGAAGATAGACAAAAAACGGACTCTTATGCTCGCCCTCAATAAAGTCGATGGCACGATTCGTGAGATCATCAATGATAAACCCTTCACCCTTAACAAGCTGCCCGTTGTGCTCAAGCATTGGACTAAAGTAGTTGCCCCAGTGGCCTGAACAAAAGCCGTAAAACTCATCGAACCCCCGTGCATTGGGATGATACGGATGCTGCATCCCACTATGCCATTTGCCAAAGGCTCCCGTTCGGTAACCAGCTTTTTTGAAAACCTCACCGATCATCGTCTCGTCTGAATTCACGCGTTCACCACCCTCGGAAGTGGAATACACGCCACAGCGCACATGATGCCTGCCTGTCAAGAACTCTGCTCGGGTTGGAGAACAGACCGGACTGACGAAGAATCGCTCGAAACGAGCTCCATCTTTTGCAAGTCGATCAATATGAGGAGTCTCTATGGAGACATTCCCATTCATACTCAGATCTCCCCACCCTTGATCATCTGTGAGAATCACGATGACATTTGGCTGTTCGGCTTCCCCGACCTCATGGCATGTGCAGGCACAAACAAGGAAAAGCACCCCTTTAGAAAGAACTTGTTGAGAAAGATTCATTGCATACTTCTCCTCTTCAGATAACTTTTGTCGTCAGGGCCTCGTGATGCGTACATTTGTGTGCTGCCGTTCTTCATGTAGCCGACAGTCACGGCCTTACAAAAAAAACGGGTGCCACAAAAATGTGCCACCCGTTTCTTTACAAATGCTTCGTCGACGACTCGTGATCGTCGTTCTGATTAAACTTCGACCATTGCCTTCAAGTTCTTCAGAGCACGAACGCGAACCTTTACGCTCGCTGGCTTTGCAGGACGATCCTGCAGTTCACCAGTGAAGGGATTCTTCACGTTCTTTTGTGCAGGACGTGCTGGAACTGCGCGACGTTCAATCTTGACCAAACCAGGAATCGAGAAGACTCCGATTCCGCTTTTGCGAAGTGCGTTACCGATTTCTTCAGTAAGCGACTCGACGACTGCAACGACGTCTTTCTTCGGCAAACCTGTGGTTTCTGAGATCGCACGCATGATCTCAGTCTTTGTCATTGGCTTACTTCCAGTCTTTTTCGCCATTATCGTTCGTGCCTCCCGTACGAGAAAAGTTTTGTGCGGCAAATAACCCCGACCGCATTTCGGTGCTCGACCGAAAACGGCCGCTTGCGGCGTCGATTAGAGGCATTACCGGTAAAAATGCAAGGGAAAACAGTGTTTTTTTATGTAATCAGCCAAAAAACCCCTTGTTTCTGGGCACTTCCCGACAAAAAACCCCTCGCTAAAGGGGCAAATCCCCGGCACACCTTGGCATCGCTGACCCATCTCACATTCTGGAAGTGAACTTCGGCAGGTTCCGAAAACAGACACAAACAGGCCTCTGCTGTAATAATGACGGTAACCATACCAATTCCACATGCAGAAGTCAGGTTATGGAGCGAGTTTATGAAAGACGTAGTTCGAATCATCGTGAGTTCACAAAAGAAAACTGAAACCGCTCAGCGAAGATCACTCACGCACACGCGTGTTTGCTGCATTGCTGGAATCACTTTCTGCGGACTCTTCGCTTTTGGAATACACGGTCCAAGAATTACCCGTTCTCTTTGGAACGTATCTTTTTCTCTTGTCCGAGCTGATGATTCATTTGAAACAGCACCAGAACAACTCGTTGTAAGCAACGGCGTGTATCTACCAAGTGAACGACTTCGTGAACGCCAATTTGATCAAGCTCAACGACTCATTGCTGGAGGCAGAATGGCAGATGCGACAGCGCTCCTTGATGAAATGTTGACTGCCGAACAAGATGTTTTCCTAGAGAGTGACAGCGCGAGTGAACAGACTCGTCGAAGCATGAAAACGCTGGTGACAGAACTAATTGGCAAGCTTCCTGAAGCAGGCAGTAAGGCATATCAACTTCAATTCAGAACACGTGCAGATCGCGCACTCCGAACAGCCCTGAGTGAGAATAACAACGAAGCAATCATTGCCGTTGCAAGGCGATGGTTTCACACTGAGGCCGGGCATCGTTCCGCAATCCTTACCGCCGCAAGGCTCCTTGAATCGGGCCAGCCGCTCGCGGCAGAGGCATGGCTTGAACGCATCGCTACCGGCCCGAAGACAAACCTTCCTGACACATTGCTTCCAACATTCAAACTCATGCAGGCAGCAACAACGATTGCAATAGATCCACATAAGAAAAAGAAGGCCCAACAACTCCTCAAAGACATCAAAGGGTCGGCACGACTTGGTGGTGAACTCCTGCCGGAACAAGACCTCCTACGTGACCAACTCCTCATTGCTAAATTAGCTGGGGCTACATCTGGACCAGATGCCGAAAAAACTCTCTCATCAGAAAACTGGAGGATGAGTCGAGGAAGACCCGACCGAAATCCAATACGGCCATGCGACCGACCGCTTTTGGTCCCTCGTTTTAGGGTACCTCTCACACTGCATCCACAGGAGCAGCGTCTCCTGAAGCAAAGAAGTGATTTGCTCACCGAGCAAGGACTTCCCATTCTCCCTGCAGGCACGCCACTCGCCGTTGGCAATTCACTCCTTGTTCAATCACGGGCAGGTGTCATGGCAATTGATTTTGAATCTGGGAAAAGAATGTGGATAGAAGGGCGATTAGCGAATTCAGCAATTGCTGACAACAGTCCGAACGAGTTTGAGGAACGTAGCACGCATCCACTTGACGGGCTTTTCTATGATTCGACTTCTTCAACGCTTTCGAGTGACGGAGAACTTGTGTTTGCTGTTGAGCAAGACGTGCTTCAAACCTCTCGAGAACGTTTGCGGCAACCTGGACGTTCACGTGTTGTCTTAACCACCAATCGGCTTGTGGCTTATGACATCACCCAAGAAGGACAAATCCGCTGGCAACTGCCACGAGAAAACGAAAGCCCAGAGTCTCACTGGTTTCTGGGAAGCCCTTTGCCGCTTGGCAATGAGCTTTATGTGCTAGTTGAAGAACGACAGCAAATACGGCTTGATGTATTATCAGCTGCCACCGGCGACACACTGTGGTCACAACCGCTAGCCGAAATTGACGTCGAATACGACATTACGAACCGCAATGATCGGAAACAACTCGGGCTCTCACCTGCCTTTGCTGAAGGTACTCTTGTCTGCCCAACCGGCGCTGGCGCAGCAATTGCCGTTGATCTAGCCGCTCGCACGCTTCGCTGGGCATACCGGTTCAATGTTCCAAAACCAGATGACGTTCGAAGACTCGCAAACGGCATTCAACTGAGAATGCCAGGCTTCGCAGGTGGTATGGCTGGATTACAAATCAAGGCTGCAGATGAAAGCAACACCAGCGGCGGCAAATGGCTTGATGCACTACCAACTATTTCTGAAAACAAAGTAATCCTTACACCAGCTGGTTCAGAATTTCTTCATTGCGTGAACATCCGGACCGGCGAAGCACTCTGGCAATCGCCACGTACTGATTTCGTAAATGTTGCTGGCATTGTTGATCGTACGGTTATCGTACTGGGCCAAAAAGAAGTTGCAGCCATTTCACTTGATGATGGAAAAATAATCTGGAAGCAAGCCGTTGGGCTTAATAATGAAATTATTTGTGGCCGAGGCATTCTTTCCAACAAGCGTCTCTATGTTCCAACGAACGCTCCTGCCGTCGCTGAAATCGACCTCTCGAAAGGCACGCTCGTCGCAACTTCTCTCGGGCGAGGGTCTGCACTTCCTGGCAACCTAGTCTCATACCGTGGTGAAGTCATATCGCAGGGGCTCGACTTCCTTGACGTGTACCACCAGACCGCTGATCTCGAGCGGAGTATTGAAACAGCGTTTCAGAAAGATTCGACTGATCCATGGGCTCTCCATTGGCGAGGAGAGCTGAACCTATCTAAAGGAAATACAGCCGAAGGCTTGAATGATATTCAACGCGTACATGGACCTGTAGGCCCCAAACCGTCTGCTACCACAGTAAGCCAAGCGATTCAATTTGCGCTGAAAAATGATTTTGCTGGTGCTAGTGCCTCGTGGTCGGAAGGCGTCGAGCTCGCACCATCACAACAAATGGCGGCGAGCATCCGCAGGCTCGCGATAGACGGATTTCTCGAAGCACGCAAGCCCATCAAAGCCTGGGACGTATGTCAAAACTACCTTCAATCAGCGAGCCTAGAACTACCCGAAGATGAGAACTTAATTCGCGACCGTGAGGACTCTTCGCTTTGGATTGGATCGAGCCGCTGGTTCCAAAGAAAACTCAAGCAAATCCTTCAATCCCAGCAAATTACAACTGACGGATCAACGCTGAAATCACTTCGGCAAAAAATTGATCAAGAAGAAAAAGTTGTTCTAAACAAGGCGGAAAGAATTCCTGACCTCGAAACACGTCGCGTTACCTTAGAAACTTTTATAGACAGATTTGGCAACCGTCCCCTAAAAGACAAGGCCACCAGCATTCTCAAGGAGACGTTACGTGCAGAAATTGTCGGGTTAACGGGCATAGCGAGACAGAATCTGCTCCTTCAACTTCGACTGCTTACAGCGAACGATATCAGTCGTTCGAAATTGGCACAAAACCCTCTGGAACAAATTAACTCTCCAGACAACTTTGTACGCGACACATGGCCAACCGGAAAAGTAGAAGTCACGCAAAGCCAAGAGGCATCTGCAGCAGCGGATATTCTCAGTAAATCAACACAAATCAAAATAGTTCATGCCGAGAATTCTGGCTTCCCCGGCGCGACACTTGAGCATACGGGCAGAAGCATTATCCTTCGTGACCAATTCGGCACACCAATCGGCGATGCTATCTCGATCGAAATTGAGGGAGCAAAGCACCCACACCTCACAAGCTATTTTCGCCTGCGATCAACGTCAGCATTTCTCATTGGTCGCATCCTGCTCCTTCAAAACAGCCACTCTCTTACCGCTTTCGAGGTTTGTGAACCGGCTGATGGTGAACATCGCCTGCTCTGGGCGAAAACAGATGACCGCCTCGTTCAACAACGACGAACCCTTTTAACCCAAACTCCTACAGACACGACGGAACGACTCCTGAGACCTCTTGGCCCATTGCCGCTGCAGTCAAAAGTTGCGGTCGAATTGAGCAACCATCAAATCCAGAGAATACCCACGTTTCGTATCGGAAGTCCGCATCAAACAGGCATCCCGATAATTTCTGGCAAGTCTCTTGAGGTATGTGACATCCGAACCGGCAACGTCTTATGGAGACGACGTAACATTCCTCCACGAGCAGAAATATTTGGTGATGATGAGGTGCTCTGCATCACCTCCCGCGATGGCAAGAACTCGCAGATCCTGTCGATGATAGACGGCCACAAAATTGCATCCCATGACCTTCCTGCACGGCAGAACAGACTTGCTATCGCCGGAAGAAATCTTCTTGTTGTGCAGGCAACGAAGTCTGATAACGAAAAAAATCTGCAACTCGCCGTCGTTGACATTACCAACAATAGCCACCGTACAATTTGTGAATGCCCAGCGACAACACGTGGGGTTATTACCGAGGACAATATATTTTTAGCGATAACAACGGACGGCCAGATAACCGCTATCGATGTTGCGAGTGGGCAAATAAAGTTTGCGACAACACTTGAAGAAATGCCCACAAGGTTTCGGGAACTGCGATGCCTCCCTTGGCAAGACAGCTATATATTGTTCGCGAGCCGAAACACAAACATGGGCGACGAAAAACGCTTTCGCGGAATTGATGCGGTAGAACGGTTTGGTGCTGGGCCAGGGCTAGAGAGAGCTGAATCCTCAACTGTCTGGTCACTGAGTAAACTCACGGGCGACATGATGTGGTCGCGACCGGCTTCTGTCCAGCGGCACATCATTCAAAGCCCTCAGCCAACTGGCCTACCGACGCTTATATTTGGTCGCCGGTTACGCATGGCAAACACGTCAGTAGGACAGGGAAGGGGCCGCTACCGTTTAAGCATCCTCTGCATCGATAAACGAACCGGTGCAATGCTCTACCTCGACGATAAAATACAACTTGAGTCGCCTCAGACTGAAAACACAGCTGACTTGAACATTATTGGCGATGCAATGAGCTCGTCTGTCGAAATGAGAATAGTAAGCCGACGGCAAATGGGTGGAAATGTTCCAAAAATCACATTGCACTTTACTGGGCTATCCGGCGACGACACGGAACCCTTCCGTGCTGAGCAGGAACCTCTTGTCTACACAGACGTTCTCAGTGAACTGAAATATTGGATTGAAAGAGCAATCATTGGCCAATAAATCCTCTGGCATCAAACACCTGTAACGTTGCCGCCCACGCCCTTTTTATGCAGTCGTGAGAAACTCAAAAAAATGAATAAAAACATTCGGAATACGAAAGCAGGAATCGACCGAAAAACAGTATTGTCAGTACTGACATCATTTCTACTTGTTGCCGTCGTTCAATCATTTAGCTGGCACCTTGATACCACTCAAGCAGCCTCGATCGATGTACAGAAAACTGTAGAGGGTGGTCTCGACTGGCTCGCAGCAAATCAGTCAAGACGTGGCAACTGGACGGCCAACGAAGGAAGGTATCCAACTGCGATGACCGCACTTGCGGGAACAGCTCTGCTCCTTGAGGGATCTACCCCAACTCAAGGAAAATATGCTGACTCGATAGCACAGGCGGTCGATTACCTCGTGAGTCGATCCCGACCAAATGGCCTCATCGGTGACCCGAAAACAGATGACCGCTACACGTACGGCCATGGATTTTCAATGCTTTTTTTATCACAAGTCCTTGGTGAAGAAGAAGACCTTGCTCGACGAAACGAAGTCATCAAAGTACTTGAGAGCGCTGTAGAATTCTCGGGGCGAGCACAAACAAAGGACGGGGGCTGGGGGTACGTGAGCGCTAAGGACGGGAACGATTTCGATGAGGGATCAACAACAATCACGCAGGTACAGGGGCTTCGAGGTTGTCGTAATGCAGGCATTTCAGTCCCTCGAGAGACAATCGACCGAGCTATTGCATACATCCATAAGTGCACTATGCCAGACGGAGGTGTCCAGTATAGTTCGAAAGGAGGTGGAGGACGCCCAGCGATTTCGGCTGCGGCTATCGCATGCCTATTTAATGCTGGGGAGTATGATGACACACATGTTCCCCGAATGCTGACTTATGCGGAAAAGCATCTCGGAAACATTGCAAACGCTGGGTTTGGTCATTGGCACTACGCCCACTACTACTATTCTCAAGTAATGTATCGAGAGGGTGGCCAAAAGTGGTCTGACTATCGACGTCAAATCGAAAAGCGATTAGTCGCAGAGGCGACAAAAGATCGCGCAGGAGTATTCTGGCAGCAGGGCTATATTGGACCGGTTTACACAACTTCTACAAACCTTACGATTCTCCAACTCAATGCCGGGATGCTTCCGATCTACCAGCGTTAGGGGGTCCTGGTGAATATCTTGCACTGCCCAGACGTACATCATGAGCAGGCAGTTGGTTCCACCGGCCATTAGGGAGTATCATTTGGATGTTCATTCGTTTTTATCTAACGCAATACAAACCTTCGAAAATGTCTCTGGAGTCGTGAATGCCGTCCGAACCTCAACTTCAACCAACTACCGACCGGCTACACAATGCTCACGAAAAGATTGTTAAACAGCTTTCCCGAGTCATTGTTGGCCAACAACACGTCATTGATGAATTACTTATTTGTCTTTTTTCTCAAGGTCACTGTTTACTTGAGGGTGTGCCCGGGCTTGCAAAAACTTTGCTTATTAGCACGCTCGCAAAAACTCTTGACTTGGCTTTTAGTAGAATTCAATTCACTCCCGACCTGATGCCGGCAGACATCATTGGCACAGAGGTTCTAGAAGAAGATCGAAGCAGTGGAAGCCGAAATCTACGCTTTCTTGAAGGCCCATTGTTCGCAAACGTGATTCTTGCTGACGAGATAAACAGAACTCCCCCAAAAACTCAGTCTGCCTTGCTCGAAGCTATGCAAGAACGCCAGGTAAGCGTTGGCCGTACGCAACACAAACTCACCGACCCGTTCTTCGTTCTTGCAACACAAAACCCTATTGAGCAAGAAGGAACATACCCACTGCCTGAAGCACAGCAGGATCGTTTTATGTTCAAGGTGTTTGTCCAGTACCCATCCTTTTCTGAAGAGTTCGAAATTGCTCAGCGAACAACAGGAAACCACTCTACCGAAGTTGAGCCCGTACTCACGGCACAGGAAATTATCGCACTCCAAAAAAGTGTTCGTGAAGTTCCTCTGAGTGATCATATTGCTCGCTATGCACTGGCAATCGTTCGGCAAACACGTGTTGGTGCTGAGGGTGTTCCCGATTTTGTTTCTGATCAACTTGCCTGGGGTGCTGGCCCACGCGCTGTTCAAAACCTTATCCTCGGCTGCAAAGCCAGAGCTCTCCTCCAAGGGAGACCACACGTAACTATTGAGGACGTTCAGTCCCTCGCCGCCCCGGTACTACGACACCGAATTGTTGTCGGCTTTGCTGCAGAAAGTGAGGGTGTCTCGGCGGACTCCATTATTGAAAAACTCATTGAGACAACCCCCGCCCACGAGGATGAACTGACGCGTGACCCCCGCTTCCAGACAATATTTGCCTCCTGAGGTACTCGCTCGTATTGGACGACTCGACCTCAGAGCTCGAGCGGTTGTCGAAGGTGTTCTTACGGGCATGCACAAAAGCCCGTACAAGGGAAATTCTGTCGAGTTTCTGCAACATCGCGAATACACCCGTGGAGATGATCTTAGACGCGTTGACTGGAAAGTCTGGGGACGGCAAGACAGATTCTACGTCAAAGAATACGAGAATGAGACGAACCTCCGGCTTTTTCTTCTCGTTGATGGGTCTGCCAGCATGGACTATATCCCACCTCGTTTTGACCAGATCCAGGGACTCACAAAGTACGACTACGCCGCCACTCTTGCAACAAGCCTCGCATGGCTTGGTCTTTCTCAAGGAGATGCCGTTGGTGCTTCTGTTTTTGACGAACAGGTTCGAACCAGTGTGCCGGCTCGCACAAATAGATCACACCTCAGTAGCCTTATCACTGGACTGGAAAAACCTCGTCAAAAACGTTGCTCTGATTTTCATGCCGTTCTTCGCAACCTTGCCGAGAACCTGCCACGGCGAGGTCTCGTGATTATCTTTTCAGACTTATTCGGCGAAAGAGACGCACTCTACAAGGGCCTCCAAGTTTTAAGACAAAGAGGCCATGATGTTGCGATATGTCACATACTGGATGATGACGAATTGGATTTTCCTTTTGACGGCCCCACACGATTTGAAGGACTTGAACTAGGTGGTGAGATTAGCTGTAACCCTCGTGCTTTACGAGATGGTTATCTTCAAGCGATGGAGCAATTCCTCGGAGAAGTGCGTCATCGATCCGCTGCTTCACAATGTGACTATCAACTTGTAAGAACAAGCCAGGCTGTCGACAGAACCCTTGTCAACTTTCTATCTCGACGATCGAAGACACGTGGCCGATCGTAGACCGCATTTCATGTACACCTCGAATTCCCACAGTGAGTAAAAGTCATAACAATGCCTTCATTTGACTTCATAACGCTACTGTGGTGGGGGCTGCCGTTAGCTGCAGCGCCTATCGTCATACATCTCATAAACTTGCTGCGGCATCGAATTGTTCGCTGGCCAGCCATGGAGTTTCTGCTTGCAAGCCAACGAAAATACCGCACACGGATTCTTTTAAGACAACTTCTGCTCTTATTGCTCAGAGTTTTAGCGATCGTGGGTCTTGTTCTACTCTTCGCACAACCTCGCTGGGTGACAAAGTTGGGCAGCATACTTGGCAGTAGCCGAACGAGGCACGTCGTGCTTCTTGACGACAGCTACTCAATGGGTGAAGTGCTCAGAACCGAAGTCTCACCTGATGTGCCTCCGACAACCGCGATGAGCCGTGGCTGCACGATGATCGAACGATTACTTGAAGAACTTGTATCGACACCAGGACAACAGGACTTCTCGCTTGGACGCGTTTCGAAACTGGCACAATCAAACGATAAGGATTCGAGCACCTCTTCTGAATCTTCCAAAAAGGAGTCCGAAGGAAGCCGATTCGACATTTACACAGAAATTATCACTCCGAAAAACGTCGACTCGGCTCGCGTCAGTGTCAAAAAGCTTCGGCCCTCAGCTAACACGACACAAATCACTCCCGCGATTCGAAATATCACACCACTCTTTTCAGGTGATGATGGATCTGGCGTCCTCTGGCTACTCACTGACCTGCGGAAAAGTGACTGGACTATGTCTGCCGACATTGCCGAGGCGCTCAAACCCCTTGCAGACAAAGGTATCGAAATCCACATTGTCGACACGGCCACAGCTGAATCTGACGCGAACATTCTACCCACCATATCGAGACCAAATCTGGTGGTCGAACGCATTGAAATGATCGGTGGTACTCCTGTCACCAACGTCCTGCTTCCATGGGAAGTTACTGTTCGTAATTACTCGTCATCACCCTCGAAACAAGTGTCACTTTCTATCCAAGAAGACCTTCTCGATCGGCCCGGTGTACAGATAGATCCGATTCCACCCGGTGATATTGCCACAATACAATTTGAATCTCGATTCCAGAATACTGGCAGACACACGGTTCAAGTTCAATTACCAGCAGACCGACTGTCTCTTGATAACGACCGATCCGCTACCGTAGAGGTAGTAGAAGAAGCCGAAGTTCTTGTGATCACAACAGCCAGCAAGCGGAACAGCCTTGACGACGATTCGTTTTACCTCACAACGGCACTCAATCCTGGCACCAGTGCAGCAACAGGATTGCGGCCGCGCATCGAACAGCCAAGAGCCCTTACGACACTTGACCTCAATTCATTTGATTCTGTGTGGCTACTCGACGTGCCACGCCTCGATGCCGCAGCAATAAGACCACTTGAAGACTACGCACAGAATGGTGGCGGAGTCGTTTTTTTCGTGGGACCAAACACAGATTATCGAGCAATCAATGAATCGATGTTTCGCGACGGGAAAGGACTGTTCCCTGTTCCACTCGCTGGTGCTGTGGACCTTCTCAAGGACCAGCAAAACCCGAACGCACCTGACATAACCGCTGAAGACCATCCCGTTGTTGCTATTCTGAGCGGCCGACGAAACCCTTTTCTCGACGCTGTAAATGTTGATCGCTACATGGCAGTTGAACGCACCTATCAGCCTCCTGCTGACAACGGCCTTCGCCGCCTTCTTTCACTGAGAAACAATAGTTTTCTTGCTGTTGAGAAGCCATTTGGCAAGGGCATGGGAGTTGCGTTCCTCTCTACAGCTGCACCGACATGGAATAATTGGGCTCGTAATAACCCCAGTTGGGTAGTCGTCATTCTGGAGCTTGAAAGGCATCTGGCTCGACTACGACGACAATACAAAACAATACTCATCGGACAGCCGATTGAAATAGATCTCGAGCAAGGCATTGATCGAGTTGATGTTGATTTTCTTTTACCGCCAGAAAATCGAATCGTGCATGAGATTGCATCAATGAACCAGAATGGCAATCTTGTGGCTGTCATGAACAACACACTTAAACCAGGAATATACAAAGCTAGCTGGCAAACTGTTGCAGGGGTACGCCAAGAATGGACTGGGGCTGTAAATATCAATCCCACCGAGGGCAACCTGGAGCGACTGTCGGCTACCGAACTCCCTGAATCTTTGCCCGGCATCTCATTCACATACGATCGTGCTGACAGCCTTAAGCCTACAAATGAAAATCGCGGGAGCTCTTCTCTTGTTCAGCCAGTGCTTCTCTTTTTGCTGATTATCCTGCTCTGTGAACAATTACTTAGCTACTCCGTGAGCTACCACAGAGCACATAAGAAAACCTAAACAGAAAACCTAGACTCATAAACTTCTTCCACCCAACGATGATGCGTTTGATTCCCAACACGAGAGTGCCAACTCCATTTTGTGTGGCAGAGCGTATTGAGTACCGAATTTCCAGCGGTCTCCTTGATAGCTTTTCTGAGTGGTGGCAGATGCCTGTTCTCGTTGCATGTATAGCAACAGTAATGGGGGCAGTCTTGTGGATATATCACCACGACGCTGCTGAGATACCCCGCTGGAAAGGCGTGCCCTTGGCTTTCTTGCGAATTTTCGCATGGTCAATACTTCTGTTTGGATTACTCGACATGAGACGAACAGCAGAGCATGAAATTACATTCCCCTCGAAAGTGGCTGTTCTCGTTGATGGGAGCGCCAGCATGACACTAGCGGCCAACACTGATTCCACGATTGCTTTAAAGAGACAGTCCGATGAATTCACAAGTCGCGCTAAAGTCGCCAGCAACATACTTCAAAACAGTGACTTTTTGAGTTCTCTCCGAAAAACACACGAGGTGTCAGTGTGGAATTTTTCAACGAACTCTCAAAAAATTGCATTGCTTCCTCAAGAAGGTCAGTCGCCTGAAGAAAACACGACAGATGATGTTCCGAATTGGCAAGCAAAACTGCTTCCGCAGGGATCAGAAACCCGTCTTGGCGATGCTCTCCTAAACGTTCTACGAGGTGAGCCAGATGAATCACTCAGTGGCATTATCATACTCACTGACGGTGGAAACAACGCGGGAATTGACCCAACACAAGCCGCATCAAAAGTTGCTGACACGCCGACAGAAGTGCACGTCATAGGACTTGGCTCGGAACAATTACCTGCGAATGTACGCGTGGCTGATCTGCTTTCCCCACCACGCATTTTCCCCGGAGATAGTTTTAGTATCACTGGCTATCTCCAAAGCCAAGGCCTTGAAGGCGAGATTGCTCAAGTGGAACTTCTTGAGGCTGAGGCTGAGGCAATGCTTGGCGCTTCTTCAAACGAAACCCCTGATGGTCGCGTTATTGATACGACTGAAGTTCAACTTGCTGCAGATGGTGAACTCTTAGCAGTACGGTTTGACCTCGACGGTCTTGAAACTCCCGGGAGTCGTGTCCTTGCAATCCGTGTGATCCCCCCCACAGCAGACAGTAATTCTGGTGATAATTTAGAAGCTGCCGATATTGAAGTTGTAGATAGCAAAACTCAGGTATTGCTACTTTCTGGTGGCCCAAGTCGTGAATACCGTTTCTTGCGAAATGTTCTTCAGCGAGATCAAAGTTTCGCTGTTGATGTGCTTCTCAATTCTGCGCCGTCTGGCATATCACAAGACGCACGCAAAATCCTTGACAGCTTTCCTGCAAGCAGTGAAGCGATTGATGAATATGACGTTATTGTTGCTATCGACTACGACTGGGAAGAATTAGACCCTGCGTCTATCGCTCGCCTTGAACGCTGGGTGAGTGAAGACTCTGGAGGCCTTCTATTCGTTGCTGGCAACGTCTTCATGCAACAATGGCTTACGAAACGACGTTTTGAACCAATCCGAAACCTCCACCCTGTAGAACTTCGCCGTGGTGAGCAGATTCTTCTTGCACCGCAACTGGCAGCGACTGACCCATTACCACTCCGCTTCAGTCCTGATGGGAACGACAGTGAGTTTTTATGGCTCTCGACAAACCCCATCGCTAGCCAGACTATTTGGAGTGAATTCCCTGGTGTTTATGCGTGCTTCGACACAGCAGTCGCGAAACCAGGAGCTACGGTATATGCCAGAATAGGACGAAATGACGGGTTTGAAATGAGCCGAGAAGGGCCCATCTATCTTGCCGGCCAACTCTATGGATCGGGCACAGTCTTCTACGCAGGAAGTGGTGAACTGTGGCGGATTCGCGCTGTGGACCCCACAGCTCACGAACGGCTGGTCACGCAAATGGTTCGACACGTGGCTCAAGGACGACTTTTACGAGGATCAAGCCGCGGCCGTTTAATACTCGAAAGGGATCGTTACCCAGTTGGGGAGTCAGTGACCGCGCGTATCATGGAGACTACAGCAGGCACTCAACCAAAACTTGAAGTCATCACTCCAGACGGGCAACGCATCACAGTGCCTGTTGCCTCAGATCCAGTTCGAGCCGGTGGACTCCAGGGAAGTTTTGTTGTAACCAGCGAGGGTAGCTGGCAGATTATTCTTACTATTGATGACGCCCAACGGGAACAAACAGTCCGCAGGATTCAAGCCACATTACCAGACCGTGAACTTATTCAGCCAAAACTTCAACGGAAGACTTTAAGTCAAATTGCCACAACTAGCGGTGGCTCAGCATGGTTCCCACTCGGAGAAACGCTGAGCGAAACTGATATTACGAAAATAGTTTCCACACTGAAGGATCGTTCTCGAACAGAATACGAAATTGGTGAAAATGACAAGGCATTCAAGAAGACCCTGAACACACTCCTACTCGGTATTGGAATCGTCCTCCTGTCTAGTGAATGGATTTTAAGGAGACTGGCAAAACTCGCTTGAGCGATTTGCTCGGCAGA
>ERZ1048686.370-NODE-370-length-45486-cov-8.826858_pt1 | contig 45486 bp, 49 predicted proteins | sample MGYA00383099_ERZ1048686 | MGnify/ENA primary metagenome ERZ1048686 (study PRJEB29581, sample SAMEA5548369) | metagenome | biome: marine; feature: coastal; material: water | depth 25 m | study: Short-term variability in the microbial, nano- and picoplankton... | reverse complement strand
GAATGTGACGATAAGTCTTATTTTTAAAGGTCTAGAGCTAGTGTCTATAGTAGTGCCTGTTTACCGTGTTTATGCTACAACAACAAACTCGAATTACAATATCGAGGTCGTCTAGACGCATCACGCAAAGAAAGCGCTGCTGAGGATGTTAAACGTGACCTTTTCGATGCAATGAAACAAGTGATCATTAATGGCAAAGGTCCGTTAGAACAAATCCCGTCAATGGGCTGCTCTATTAAGTGGCTCGACTAAAAGGTGAGCACCTTATCAGAGTACTTAATAATTGTATGTAAATCATCCAAGGTAGACATTGCACAAAAATTAGAGGATTTAGATTGTCTAATCTTTAGACATGTTCCGCAGGCGAATATTTTTCCACCTTGATCAACAAACTCTTGCATTAGCTCTGTAATCTTAAATTGGCCATTATCCAATGTTTCACTTTCTACACCCTTTGCCAATAAAAATACTTGAACTGCCTCATTTTTACCTAAGGAAAAAACACCAATTCTGAATGCATTGAATACAGTTTCAGGATCATTAGAATAGATAATCATTCCAAGCTTCATCACAACCTCCATAAAGTTAGTATCTTCTTAAGATTGTACGCCTAATTAATATAATAAAAAACTAATATAATATAGTTAGCGTATAATTGCGGTCTTTGCTTGTCTTATAATTTCCCCATGTCTGAACAAAACACCGATAACCAGTCACCAAAATTTAGTGATTTAGGTCTGTCTAATTCTATTTTGGGCGTGCTAGATTCCATTGGCTACGAAACACCCTCTCCCATTCAAGAGCAGTGCATTACTCACCTTTTAAACGGCGAAGACATCATTGGACAAGCACAAACTGGTACGGGAAAAACGGCAGCATTTGCATTGCCGTTATTAGACAATATCGATCTTAACTTAAATGCACCTCAATTATTAATCCTAGCACCCACACGTGAATTAGCGATTCAAGTTTCAGAAGCTGTTCAAACTTATGCGCGCGGCATGAAGGGCTTTCATGTGTTGCCTATTTATGGTGGTCAATCTTATGATGTTCAACTGCGCCCACTAAAGCGTGGCGTACACTGCGTAGTTGGCACACCTGGTCGAGTGATGGATCACATTAAAAAAGGCACTTTAAAGTTAGAAAACTTAAAGTCATTTGTTTTAGATGAAGCTGATGAAATGTTAAAGATGGGCTTTATTGACGATATTAAATGGGTCATGGAACGCATTCCAGAACAACGTCAAATCGCCCTTTTCTCAGCAACCATGCCAACCGTTATCAAGCGTGTTGCTGAAGAATTTTTGAATAAGCCAAAAGTTGTTAAAGTTAAAACCAAAACTGAAACCGCCACAACCATCAAGCAAAAATATTGTTTAGTTGGTGGCTTGCAACAAAAACTTGATGCCTTAACTCGAATTTTAGAGGTGATCGAGTTTGATGCAATGATTATCTTTGCCAGAACCAAAACATTGACCGTAGAACTAGCTGAAAAATTATCGGCTAGAGGGTTTGCCGCTGAAGCCATCAATGGCGACATTCAGCAAAGCCAACGTGAACGATTAATCAATAACTACAAAAAAGGTAAGATTGATATTCTAATTGCAACAGATGTAGCCGCTCGAGGCCTAGATGTGCCGCGCATTTCTCATGTTGTTAATTATGACATTCCTCAAGATGCAGAAACTTACGTACATCGAATTGGTCGCACTGGTCGAGCGGGTCGTGAAGGTGAAGCAATTTTATTTGTGACTCACCGCGAACGCCGCATGTTAAACAATATTGAACGCGTCACTCGTCAAAAAATTGATCCAATTGAATTACCAACAGCAAAAATTATTAACGAGAAACGTGTTGACACCTTTAAGAAAAAAATAACCGAAACCATTAGCAATCAAGATTTAAGCATTTTTGAGAAGCTAGTGACTGAATTCCAAGAAGCTAATGAAGACAGCTCTCATCTTAAGATTGCCGCGGCATTAGCTCATATTGCCCAGGGTGGTGAACCTTTGCTAATGTCTGAACAAGAGCCTAGTTATGGTCGAGACCAAAAACCAGGCGAGGAAAAAATAATCTCCGTTGAGGCAACCCAGTTAAAAGATCATCCACAAATTCCAATGCGTCGTTACAAGCTTGAAGTGGGCAATAACAACAACATTAAGCCTGGCAACATTCTAGGTGCTATTGCTAATGAAGCGGACATGGATAGCGAATACATCGGCTCTATTCAAATCTTTGACAACTGCTCAACAGTAGACCTGCCAGATGAAATGCCGGATGAGGTTTTTAAATTATTACAAAAAACTGTGGTTAATGGCAAACGCCTAAATATCGTAGAATTAACTGATAAAAATAATAAAACAACCGTTGGCGGATCACAAGGTGGAAAAAGAAACTTTGGTCGTAAAAAATTCTCTAAAGATGGCCGAGGTAATGGCCGAGGTGGCAATGGTGGCGGTCGTAATAAAAATGGCGGTCGTGGTGGTAGAGATGGTGGCCGTGGTGGCGACAACAAAGGCGGCAGAAAGCCAAAATTTTCTCGCTCAAAACCAAAGAATAAATCCTAACTATTTAATTCATTTCTAGAACTAAAGTACGTTAAAATTGCATTTGCTGGTAAAGTATACAGCTGTGTTTATTGTTTTGACTGATGGTTTCATCTTCTCTAAGTTATAAATGTAGTCTATTTTTTCGGTATTTTTTTAAACTTATAGGAGACATCATGTCTACAACAGGAAAAGTAAAGTGGTTTGACGCTAAAAAAGGTTTTGGTTTTATTGAGCAAGAAAGTGGTGACGATGTATTCGTTCACTTCCGCGCTATCCAAGGCGACGGCTACAAATCATTAGAAGAAGGTCAAGAAGTTTCTTTTGATCTTGAAGATGGTGCTAAAGGCCCTCAAGCGGCTAACGTAGTTCCTCAATAATTTTTTTTAAATTATTGAATGTCAAAAACCCAGCTTAAACGCTGGGTTTTTTATTGCTTAAAATTCGTTAAAATAAACTCATGAAAACATTCTATTGGTACGACTACGAGACGTTTGGCATTAGCCCAAAAACAGATCGCATTGCGCAATTTGCCGGCATTCGAACAGATGAGAATCTTAATATTCTTGATGAACACATGTTTTACTGTAAGCCAACCAATGACTGTTTACCATCGCCAGAAGCCTGCAATGTAACGGGTATTACGCCACAACTGTGTAATCAAAAAGGTTTTATTGAGCATGTGTTTATTCAAAAAATTCAAGCTGAGTTTTCCATACCAAATACTTGTATTGCCGGATACAATTCCATCCGTTTTGATGATGAATTTACCCGCTACGCTCTGTATCGAAACTTCTTAGACCCTTATGCTTGGCATTGGCAAAATGGCAATACCCGTTGGGATATTTTAGATGTGGTGCGACTGTGTTATGCGCTTAAAAATGATGCAAGTCTTAAATGGGTACACAATGAGAATGGAAAACCTATTTTTAAACTGGATCAACTCTCGCCTGCTAACGGCATTGAGCATGCCAATGCGCATGATGCCTTGGCCGATGTACGTGCCACCATCGCCATTGCTAAAATTATTAAAACCACTCAGCCAGGATTGTTTGATCACGCCTTCAAACTGAGAGAGAAAAAGTTTGTTGAGTCTGCATTGAACCTATTTGAACCTATGTTGCATACCTCTGGTATGTATCCGGCAGAAAAATCGTGCACACGCCTATCTGTTGCGCTGGCTTATCACCCCACCTATAACGATCGAGCTATTGTATTCAATTTAGATCAAGATCCTTCGATTTTATTGGAATTAAACATAGATGAATTAAAAACACTCATGTTTACCAAACAATCTGAATTGCCAGACGGCGTTGAACGACTACAAATCAAGGATTTAATTTTTAATAAGAGCCCGATGTTTGTACCTAATATACGAAAGATTGATCCGAAAATAGCTGACCAACTACAAATTGATATTGATACTTGCCTACAACATTTAAACTTTATTGACGATAATAAAACAGCAATTGAAAAAGTGGTGCAAGACTTATATCGTAATGATCAAGATTTTGAAGGCAATAATGATGTTGATCAATCGCTGTATGGTGGTTTTATGGATAATGCTGACAAGCGTCTTGGTGAACAGCTACAATCATTAACAATCGATGAGCTTAAAACTTTTCATCCAAAATTTAAAGATGAAAAATTAACGACATTGCTCATGCATTTCAAAGCTAGAAATTACCCGCAAAGCTTGACTGATGACGAAGCAGAAGATTGGTTTGAAACTATACAAAGTAGAGTTCAAGCGGGTGAAAATGGCTATTTATCAATTGATGATTATCTTGGACGAATTGCAACCATGCGTCAACAATATCCACAAAATGAAACACTTTGGCAGCAACTTGAAAGCTATGGCGAGTCTTTCTTTTAGAGTATTTTTAGAAAATAATATAAGGCCGTTTTGCTATTAATTCAGATCTCAGGTATAATCTTTGGCTATTGAGAAATTAAGCAAAAGAGAAGAATGAACGCTGAGACTCGTTTCGAAATGTTTGAAAGGTTACTTAAAAAGATACCTGATCCAACAACAGAATTAAACTACGCAACCCCTTTTGAGTTATTAGTGGCGGTTACGTTATCCGCTCAGGCAACTGACAAAAGTGTCAATAAAGTTACCGATAAGCTTTTTCCGATTGCCAATACGCCAGAGTCTATTTTTGAGTTGGGTGAAGACACACTTAGAGACACAATCAAAACCATTGGTTTATTCAACTCTAAGGCTAAGCACATTATTCAAGCTTGTAAAATTCTCATTGACAAGTACAATTCAAATGTTCCTGAAACGCGTAAAGAACTAGAAGCACTGCCAGGTGTTGGTCGTAAAACTGCTAATGTGGTACTTAATACCGCTTTTGGCCATCCAACCATTGCAGTTGACACACACATCTACCGTGTGGCCAACCGTACTGCGATCGCCAGTGGAAAAACTGTACTTGAAGTGGAAAAGAAATTAGTTAAATTCATTCCTGACGAATTTAGAGTGCCAGCACATCATTTAATGATTTTACATGGTCGTTATACGTGTAAAGCGCGCTCACCTTTGTGTACTGAGTGTATTTTGCTTGACTTGTGTGAATACGAAGAAAAAAACCTTTGATTTGATCAGTGCTGTATACGCAAGATCGATCTGAACAGCGAAAATTCTTAGCCAATGCTTGGCAAAAATTCTTAGATAAAAAAATTCTTGATCCGTTAGAAGATCAACTAACTCAAATTATTGAGCTGCATCCAGAATATCACCAGCTAATCAATAATACAGAGTCTGATTACTTTCCAGAACAAGGTGAAGTTAACCCTTTTTTGCATATTAACTTACATCTATCTTTAAGAGAGCAGCTCTCAATTAATCAGCCACCCAGTATTAATGAGTATTATCAAAAAATACTAAACAAAGTTCAAGACCCACACAAGGCCGAGCATCTAATGATGGATTGTATTGCGCAAATGATCTTTTCATCGCAAAAGAACAATTTGCCGATGGATCACCAGGCCTACATTCACTGTTTAAAGTTGCAAGCAGACACCTAGATGTATGCTGCTTAATCAGCTCATACAACAGCACCTTGGCCAGCAAATAAAATCCAGCGATCCTATTAGCACAGGGATATTTAATGCTTATCAAGTAACATTGGCAAATGGTAAGATGGTCTTTATTAAATACCAAAACAATAGTAACGACTTACTGATCAAGGAAGCTAGAGAGTTAACGCTATTAAGTCAATTTATTAAAACACCAGCGGTGCTTATTAGCACTCAATATTGTTTAATACTCGAATGGATTGAATCCTCTTACAATCCACATACCCAATCTCAATTAGGCGAACAATTAGCCAATCTACATCAACAGAAAAGCACTTATTTTGGCTTTGAGTTTGATAACAAAATTGGCGATACTTTTCAGCCAAACGCAGCGGACAAGAAAATCACCAATTGGGCAGAGTTCTATTGGCAATATCGACTATTATTTCAGATTGATTTAGCCAATAAAAATAATCACCTAAATTCAGCTGACTATCGACTATTACGCTCGTTAGAAACAAAACTGCCCGACTTGCTTGATTTTAAAATTACACCCTCTTTACTACATGGCGACTTGTGGTCTGGCAATTATATTAGCAATCAGCACGATACTTATTTTATTGATACGGCTTGCTATTACGGACACAGAGAAATTGATTTCGCACTAAGTTTTATGTTCGGTGGATTTTCAGCTGAATTCTATAGCTCATATCAAGCGCACTACCCATTAGACTCAGGGTTTGAACAACGCAAACCTTTGTATATGCTCTATCACTATTTAAATCATTTGAATATTTTCGGTTCTGGCTATCATACCAATACCATGCACTGCGCCAAACAGTTATTAGACTAGGCTTTCCAGTTAACAAAATTAGCCAACAATTGCAGGCCGTCATGCTGTGACTTTTCTGGGTGAAATTGCACAGCAAACATATTCTCTTGTGCGACTGCACAAGTGAAATCAATACCATAATTGGTTAAGCCAGCAATCACACTTGAATCAGCCGTTTGCACATAATAACTATGAACACTATAAAAGCGCGCATTGTCTTCGATACCTTGCCACAGTGGATGATCAATCGTGTGCTTGACCGTATTCCAGCCCATATGTGGGATTTTTAACTTACTTTCTGGAAAGTGAACCACCTCTCCATCAAGAATAGACAAGCCTTGCGTACCACCATTTTCTTGCGAGTGATCAAATAATAATTGTAAGCCCAAGCAAATACCTAAAAACGGCTTTTCATGGGCCGCCTGCTTGATTGTTGCTGCCAGATTATGCTTATTTAACGCTTGCATACAAGCACCCATTGCACCTTGTCCAGGAAAGACAATGCGATCGGCCTCGTTGATTAGTGTTTTATCATCCGTTAGAAAAACCTGATCATTCGGTGCAACATGCTCAATGGCTTTTTGCACACTGCGAACGTTACCCATGCCGTAATCAACAATTGCAATACTTTGCATGACTAAAGACTACAACGAGCCTTTGGTTGAAGGAATAACACCGGCTTGTTGCTCATCAGGCGTTACCGCCATCCTCAAGGCACGGCCAAATGCTTTAAAAATAGTTTCAGCCTGGTGGTGCGCATTCACGCCTTTAAGGTTGTCAATATGCAGTGTTACCAAAGCGTGATTGACAAATCCGGTGAAAAACTCAGAAAACAAATCAACATCAAATGTACCAATTAATGCGCGTGTAAAACTTACATTAAGATCCAAACCAGGGCGACCGGAAAGATCTAGCACCACGCGAGACAAGGCCTCGTCTAATGGTACATACGAATGTCCGTAACGGGTAAAACCAGCTTTGTCGCCTGCAGCTTGCGCAAAAGCTTGGCCTAAAGTAATGCCGATATCTTCAACACTGTGGTGATCATCAATTTGAATATCGCCATCACATTTAATGGACAAATCCATCACACCGTGGCGCGCCACCTGATCTAACATGTGGTCTAAAAATGGCACACCTGTATCAATGTCAGCTTTACCTGACCCGTACAAATTAAGCTCAACAACAATGTCTGTCTCGTTAGTTTTTCTCGATACTTTGGTCATATCTTTGCTATTTATAAATAGTCCTTAATTAAAATTTCAGCAATTTGGATGGTATTAAGTGCTGCACCTTTACGAATATTATCAGAAACTACCCACAAGTTAAGCCCTTTTTCGTAGGAAATATCTTCACGAATACGGCTAACAAACGTTTCATCATGGTTAGTCGCCTCTGTAAACGGCGTTGCATAGCCACCATCTTCACGCCTATCCATCACCTTAACGCCAGGCGCTTTTGATAAAATTTGAGTCGCTTCTGCGGCAGTGATTTTACTTTTAGTTTCAATATTAATGGCCTCAGAGTGTCCATAAATAACTGGCACACGAACCGCTGTTGGATTAACCAAAATAGTTTCATCTTCAAAAATCTTTTTCGTCTCCCAGACCATTTTCATCTCTTCTTTGGTGTAGCCATTATCTTGGAATACATCAATATGCGGAATAACGTTAAATGCAATTTGTTTTGGATAAACATCAATGTTGATATCAGTATTACCACCTAATAACTTGGCTGACTGATCGGTTAGCTCAGAAATTGCCTCTTTGCCTGAGCCTGAAACTGCTTGGTAAGTGGCCACATTAATGCGCTCAATGCCAACTGCATCATGAATCGGCTTAAGTGCCACCAACATCTGAATAGTTGAGCAATTTGGATTGGCGATAATATTTCGCTTTGTGTAGCTCGCAATAGCATGCGGATTAACCTCTGGAACCACCAAAGGAATGTCTTCATCACGACGAAAATGTGCCGTATTGTCGATAACAATACAACCAGCTTCTGCAGCAATTGGCGCATATTTTTCAGAAATACTACCACCTGCTGAAAACAGACCTACTTGCGCTTGAGAAAAATCGAAAGTATCTAAATCTTGAACTGTCCAACTTTTACCCTGACAAAAAACCTTCTTGCCGGCTGAATTAGCACTAGCTAATGGGTATAAATTATCAATAGGAAAATCACGCTGTTCTAAAATTGAAAGAATGGTTTCGCCCACAGCGCCCGTTGCACCGACAACAGCAACATTAAATTTCTTGCTCATAAGTTTAATAAATTGAAAATTGTAAAATCAGAGGTATTATACTTTATTTTACAAAATAGCATTCAATCTAAAATCAGGCTAATGCTTTGAATTTAAAGCTGTTTGACGTTTATTTTTAAACGATATTATCAATATCAATATATTGATGCTCTAGTGAAAACTGTTGCGCCAAATGCTGGGTCAATGCTTGTACACCGTAACGCTCAGTTGCATGATGCCCAGCTGCGATAAAGGCAATATTGTTCTCTTTAGCGATGGCTGGGATCTGTTCAGAAACTTCACCTGTTATAAAACAATCTGCTCCGATATCGATCGCATGCTTAAGATAGCTTTGCGCCCCGCCACTACACCAGGCAACGGTTTGAACTTGTGCGTGTTTTTTGCCAAACACTTGTGGCGCTCTGGCAGTAACATTCATGACCGATTGCGCCACCTCCGACAACGACGCATTAACTTCACCTCGCCAGACCAGCGTGTCGCCAATCGGTGTAGGATTTTGAATATTTAAGCGCATGGCCAACTGCATATTGTTGCCAACAACTGGATGGGCATCTAATGGTAGATGATAAGCGTATAAATTAATGTCATTTTTCAGCAAAGCCTTGATGCGATTTTTCTTAATACCCGTCAACACCTGATCTTCGCCCTTCCAGAAAAATCCATGATGTACCAACAAGGCATCGGCTTTTTCATCAATGGCTTGATCAATTAACGCCTGATTGGCACTAACACCTGAAACAATATTACAAATTTCCGCCTTTCCTTCAACTTGAAGACCGTTAGGGCAATAATCACTAAAATTAGCAACATTTAAATACTGATTAATATATTGCTCTAGTGTTTTATTGTTAATCATTTTATGCTGCGTAGAATTGGTTAACAACACTCATGAACAATTGGTTTTGCGTCGCATCGCCCACAGTGACACGCAAACAATCTGTTAATTTTGGCGCGCTACTCAAATTTTTAATCAATACACCGTTAGCCTTTAAGTAATCAAATAGTGCTTGCGCTTGCGGTGCTTTAAATAAAATAAAATTAGCTTGTGATGGATATGCTGTTAACCCAGCTACCGAATTTAACTCGTTCAATAATTGTTGGCGCTGCTCAATAATAACTGATGCATTGTCACTAATCATTGTTTTTTGTTGCAACAAAAAATTAGCACTCATTTGAGTTAGTGTATTAATGTTGTACGGTAAGCGAAGCTTGTCTAGCTCAGCAACTGTTTGAGCATTACCAACCAGCAGTCCTAGGCGCAGACCTGCAAATCCAATTTTTGACACAGTACGCAATACCACCAAATTTGGATACTTAGCAATATCTGTAATAAAACTATCGCCTGCATAGGCATAGTAAGCCTCATCCAAGACCACCATCGCTTCGGTCGACTGAATAATGGTTTCAATCGCCTCTCTATCAAATGTATTACCCGTTGGATTATTTGGATAAGCAATAAAAACCAATTTAGGGTTATGCGTATTAATGGCATCAAGCATGGCTGACAAATCTAGCTGATAATCATCCGTTAATGCCACACCTTGATAATTCAAACGAGTGAACTTAGCAATCATATCGTACATCACAAAGCTTGGTTCAACACTCAAAATAGTATCATTCGTTTCACAAGCTAGTGCCAGTAACTGAATAAGCTCATCCGAACCATTGCCTAATAAAACCCCAAACTCATTTGGAATATTCATCAATTCTCGAAGAGTTTGGTTAAGCGCATCCGCACTTGGATTTGGATAGCGGTTTAATTCACTTTCTGCCAAATACGCCAAATATTGATCAACCAGCTCATCAGGCAAGGCAAACGGTGATTCCATCGCATCAAGCTTAATCATGTCGCCAGCAGGTGGCACATGATATGCATTAATTGCTTTAATGTCGGCTCTTAGCCAGTTGTCAATAAAACTCATGTTAAGGGTTTTGCTCTATTAGGATGGTATTGCATTTTACCTATTCGTTTGGCATTTAACAAAGTTTGGTAAGTGTAATCCAATGCCCGTTTAACCGCATTTTTGACGTCAATTTGGCTAGCTAGTAGTGCGCTAATGGCACTTGCTAGCGTACAACCCGAGCCGTGATACTGACCAGGCAATTTAGGGTAGGTAAATCGTTCCACTAGATTGGCTTGATGATACAAGCGATGCTCAATTATTTGATCAGAAGTGTCAGTTGTGGTTAATAGCACCCACTCACAAGGCAAAGTAGCTACTGCTGATTGCTCATCTAAATCGGGCGCTAATGCTTGTAATTCGGACATATTTGGCGTTAATAATGTGACCATTGGCAGTAGCGACGCTCTAAGTGCTTTAAGCATATTCTCATCTAACATAACATCTGCTGTACTTGATTTAATAACAGGGTCTAACACCACTAGGTGGCTTTCATTAAGCCAGTGCGCAATAGCATTAATCTGCTCAACAGAGGATAACAAGCCAATTTTAACGGTGTTAACACTAATGTCATCTGCCAGCGCCGTTAGCTGCTGCTCAATCAGAGCGTGATCAACTGCCTGAATAGCGCTAACTGCTTGTGTATTTTGAACTGTTAGAGTAGTAATAACCGGTAGTGACACCACCCCAAATTGATTAATGGTTTCAATGTCAGCAGCAATACCTGCACCACCAGAGGGGTCAAGGCCTGATAGAACTAAAACACGATCAAGCACGAATACTATTTAGATTCTTTTGCGATTAAATAATCAGCCACTTTAAACATGTTGAATTCGCCACCTGCGTGCGAAGCGTCCGTCCAATATTTACCATTAATTACGATCGCTGGTACGCCAGAGGTGTGGTATTTCACCGTATTAATTTTGGATTTATTAACCTTAACTCGCACCGAAAAAGATTTAAACGCATTATTAGCCTTACGCTTATCAACATTGTGATCACCAAGCCACTCAACAAAATCTTCTTGATCAATAAAGGCAGTTTTATGCAAGTGAATAGCGTCAAATAATTTTGCATGTAAGCGATCAACTTCACCTAGCTGCTCTAGTACATAATAAAAGATCGCGCCATTAATCCAACGGTCAGAAAAAACAGCAGGCTGGCGAACAAAATCAACATTACTAGGTAGCTTCTCTACCCAATCATGCAGTATAGGCTCAACATTAAAACAATGGCCGCAGTAATACCAAAACAACTCTCGCACTTCAACCTTGTCTTTATTGATCGTTTTAACCGGCTTATCAAGCTTAATATAGTGCTTGCCTTCTACATAAGAATTAGCAAAAATAGCTGTTGAAAGAGTGAGTAAAAATATCGCTAAAAGGCGTCTTGTTTTGATCATAATTTTCTCTAAATAATTAAAGGATTTTTTCAATATTATACTGCGATAATTCAAACTGATTATTGGTTTGAAAATTCTGCCAGAGCTGCTGATAGGTTTGTTTTTCTAATGGATGAATATCTGCACCACTCAATTGTGCCAATGGCGCCAATACAAATGAATACAACATGATGTCGTCCCTAGGAAGGTTCAACTCGGGATTAACAACTGCATCATAAATCACCAAATCTAAATCAATGAGTCGCGAAGAAAACTTGGGTTGCGTACGATCTCGACCGAAGATTTTTTCAATATTTTTTAATACAGCATTAACATCCTCAACGCTCAACTTTGTACTAGCATTGATGCCCACATTATAAAAATCATCACCCTTAAAACCCTCGGCGGGTGATTCAAAAATATCGGAAATTTTAATATCAGCAAAATTTAGCTTTAAATAATCAATTGCGCCAGCAATATTTGCCTCACGATTTTGATTTGAACCAATATTGATATGAATTTTAGCCATTTTTTGTACGATTGATGATCACCCCAACGCCTTGAGCACCCGTAACCGCCTTGCCTTTGTTCAAAGTTAGCTTAACTTGCTTAACGCTAAACTCGTCCAAAATAATTTCACAAATTCTTTCAGCGAGTGTTTCAACTAGCTGAAATTCACTTTTTTGCACAAAATCAATCAAACGTTTTGATACCGCCTTGTAATCAAGGGTTTGATCAATATGATCAGTTTGGCTAGCGGGCTTAATGTCAAAACCCATCTCAATATCTAGGGTGATATCTTGACGAATTTCACGCTCCCAATCGTAAATGCCGATCACACAATCAATTTTTAATCCTTGTATAAATACAATATCCATGCTTAAATTAATATCAAATTACAATATCGAAAATTATATGCTACCCCTGCTCATCATTTCAGCTTATCTAATTGGCTCAATTTCTATGGCCATTATCATTTGTAAAATGCTAAATTTGCCCGACCCAAGAACTCAAGGATCAAACAATCCAGGTGCGACCAACGTGCTCCGTATTGGCGGAAAAAAAGCTGCTGCCGCAACTTTATTAGGCGACGGTCTCAAGGGTGTTATTCCTGTTGCTATTGGTCACTATCTTGGGTTTAGCGCTCAAGAATTAATGTTGGTTGCACTCAGTGCGTTTTTGGGTCATGTGTATCCGATATTTTTCGGATTCAAAGGCGGCAAAGGCGTGGCTACTTTTATTGGTAGTTTGCTTGCACTTAACTATTTGGCAGGGCTTGCTTTTGTGGCAACTTGGCTATTTGTTGCTAAAGTGTTAAAAATCTCCTCATTATCGGCACTGATTGCAACCGCTTTAACCCCTGTTTATTTTTACTTTTTAACCGATCAATTAGAGGCAACTTACATACTTATTGTCATTTGCATTTGGATTTTTTACACTCATCGTAGCAACATCAAGCGTATGATTTCTGGAGAGGAGGACTCTATCAAGTCTTAATATTAACCCCTCTTTTTAATAAATAAAATGCCACAATAGCCAACAATATAATCATTGAGGTTAGCACCATCATTGACGTAACAAAATCGGTGGTAGAGCTACCTAAAAAACCCATTCTGAAACTATCAACCATATAGTAGATTGGATTAAATTTACTTAACATTTGCCAAAATTCCGGCAAGATTTCGATACTATAGAACATGCCGCCAAGATAAGTCATTGGCATCAAGATAAAGGTTGGCACAATAGAAATATCATCAAAGGATTGAGCAAATACAGCGTTAATAAATCCAGCCAATGAAAATAAAACGGCTGTCAATAGAAAGGTTATCAATACAATGCCAATACTGTGGATAGATAAATCAACAAAAAAAGATACTGCTATGAACACACCCAAACCCACTGAAAACCCTCTAGCAACACCGCCAGAAACATAGCCTAACAAAATAATCCAATAAGACACTGGCGAGATTAATAACTCCTCAATGCTATGATTAAATTTTGCCAAAAAAAACGAAGATACAGTGTTGGCATAAGCGTTTTGAATAACCGTCATTAGAATAATACCTGGAATAATGAAATGCAAATAATCTACCCCTTGCATAGGTCCGATACGCTCACCCATTAATCCACCAAAAATAAGTAAGTACAAAGAAGTGGTAATAATCGGTGGAAAAATAGTTTGCACCCAAATTCGTGAAAATCTTAAAATTTCTTTAATAACAATGGTTTTATAAGCAATCCACATATCAACCTTCTCTTGATGTTAGGCGTAAAAATAATGTTTCTAGTCGATTTTGTGCACTTCTAACATGCTCAATTTCAATTCCTTCTTTCCCTAAAACTTCAAGTGCGTTACTAATACTTAACTTATCTAGAACCACCTGCATTGAATGATCATCCAATCTTTCAACTGAAAAACTTAACATTGGCAAAGGGCTTGGCAAAGACTTGCTGCTTTCCAAGATTAACACCTGTTGAGAAACTTTGGCCAATAGGGCTTTCATACTACTTTGTTCAATCACTTGACCTTTGTCCAAGATGGCAATATTACGACACAAGAACTCAGCCTCTTCTAAATAGTGGGTAGTCAAGATGATTGTCATTCCCTCATTATTAAGTTCTTTTAGAAAATCCCACATTGAGCGACGAATTTCGACATCTACACCGGCACTTGGTTCATCAAGAATTAAGATTTTTGGCTCGTGCATAAGCGCCCTAGCCAACATTAACCGTCGCTTCATGCCACCAGATAAAGACTTGGCCATATCCGTACGCTTGTCCCAAAGCTCTATTCGCTTTAACAACAACTCAGCTCTTGCTTTAGCCTGATGGCGATCAATACCGTAATAGCCTGCTTGATTGATCAAAATTTCTTCAATGGGCTCAAACGGATTAAAGTTAAATTCTTGTGGCATGAGTCCAATCATGCGCTTTACCTGGTTAAGCTCAGTAGCCTGATCCAACCCCATCACCGATACACCACCTGACGTCTTATTAAGCAAAGAACAAATAATGCCAATCATGGTGGTTTTTCCAGCGCCATTGCCGCCCAATAATGCAAAAAAATCACCCTGCTCAACACTTAAATCAACCTGTGACAATGCTTGTACATTATTGGCATAGGTTTTAGTTAGCTTTAAAATTTGTAATGCGTTTGGCATATGACGGTCAGTCCAATTAGAAGAAAAATTAAATCATTAAATAAGTGGTAAAAAGTATTTTAACATTTATCCCCTTTTAGCGCCCATTTTTGCGATAATTATCACCTTTAAATGAGTAGTGAAATTTACATTATGTCTACAATAAAAAATATAGAATTACCAGATATTGGTGACTTTGACGAAGTTGAAGTTATTGAGATTTTAGTGAGTGTTGGCGACACAATTGCATCTGAAGACAGCATAATAACTTTGGAAAGTGACAAAGCCTCTATGGAAATTCCAACGCCGAGTGCTGGTGTCGTTAGCAGTATCAATGTTAATATTGGCGATAAAATCAAACAAGGTGATTTGGTTATTACACTAGAAAGTGGCGATGATGTAGCTGCCGATAACGACGCAAACGCTGGACAATCTGCGCCAACAGAGGCAATAGAGGCGAAAATAGTGCCTGTCACTGTGCCAGATATTGGTGACTTTGACCAAGTAGAAGTGATTGAAGTTCTCGCCCAAGTTGGTGATGAGCTTAATGAAGAAGACAGTATTATTACCCTTGAAAGTGATAAGGCTTCCATGGAAATTCCAACACCAATTGCTGGCAAAGTAGTTGACATCAACATTGCCCTGGGTGACAAACTTAGCTTAGGCGATCTAATTCTAAATATTGAGAGTAGCGCACTTACTAGTGCAGATACAGAAGCTTCAGTAGAAAAAGCCAGCACACCAGCAGAACAAAAACCGGCAGCCACACCAGCACCTGTAGAAAAGATAGCTACCACTTTAGATCAATCAGTCTCTAATGCGCCGAAAGGGGAATCACATGCCTCTCCTTCAATTCGAAAACTGGCCAGAGAGCTGGGTGTCGATTTAAGCAATGTATCTGGCAGTGGCCCTAAAGGTAGAGTGCTTGATGAAGACCTAAAAGGTTATGTTAAACAAATTATTACTTCAGGTAGTATGGGCGGTGGATTGCCTAAAACACCAGTCATTGATTTTTCTAAATTTGGCGATACGGAAACATTAGCTCTATCAAGAATCAACAAATTATCTGGTAAACATTTAACCGCTTGCTGGTTAAATATTCCACATGTCACTCAATTTGATGAAGTTAATATTGATCAAATGGAGGCATTTAGACAAGAGCAAAAAGCCAAAGGTGTTAAGTTAACGCCACTGGTATTTATCATGAAGGCAGTTGTTCAGGCACTTAAAAATCATCCAAGATTCAACGCTTCATTAGATGAATCAGGTGAAAACCTCATTCTTAAAAAATACTTTAATTTGGGTATTGCCATGGATACGCCGAACGGCTTAGTTGTGCCAGTCATTAAGAATGTTGAAACTAAATCGCTAACTGATTTAGCAACAGAATTGGCACAAACATCGGCTAAGGCACGTGACGGAAAGCTTAAACCAGGCGATATGCAAGGTGCTGGCTTTACCATTTCAAGTCTAGGTGGTATTGGTGGCACACAATTTACCCCAATCGTTAATGCGCCAGAAGTGGCTATTTTAGGCGTATCAAAATCACAAATGAAGCCAACCTGGGACGGTAAAAATTTTATTCCAACATTAACACTTCCTCTAGCCTTGTCTTATGATCACCGCGTTATTGACGGCGCTCAAGGTGGCCGCTTTATGGCAGACTTAAATTCAATTTTAAGTGATATTAGAGAGATTTTATTATGATTACTAAAACTCAAGTTGTTGTTATTGGATCAGGGCCAGGTGGCTACACAGCTGCCTTTAGAGCGGCTGACTTAGGTAAAGAGGTTACGCTAATTGAGCGCTACGAAGCGCTTGGTGGCGTGTGTTTGAATGTTGGTTGTATCCCTTCCAAGGCGCTACTACATACGGCAGAAATTATCAATGAAGCCAAAGAGGCATCACATTTAGGTGTAAGCTTTGATGAACCCACCATTGATATTGACGGTGTGCGAGACAACAAAGAAGGCGTAGTATCCAAATTAACTGGTGGCATTAAAGCACTTGCTAAAGCAAGAAAAGTTAATGTTGTTACTGGCTACGGCAAATTTATCTCTAATAATCAAATCGCTATTGATGATAGTGACGAGATTATTGAGTTTGAACAATGCATTATTGCTGCCGGATCCCGCGTTACCAAAATCCCTGCCTTTCCATTTGATGACCCTCGTGTAATGGATTCTACCGATGCACTAGAATTATCAGATGTGCCAAAACGCCTGTTAATTGTTGGTGGTGGCATTATCGGCCTTGAAATGGCAACTGTGTATGAAGCACTAGGCAGTGAAATTACCGTGGTTGAATTATCCGACCAATTAATTGCTAGCGCTGATAAAGATATTGTTAACCCTTTATATAAACGCATCAATAAACGTTATGCTAATATTTTCTTAAATACCAAAGTAGCCAGCATGGAGGCTTTAGATGAAGGCATTAAAGTAGGCTTTGAAGGTAAAAAAGCACCAGAATTTGACACCTTTGACAAGGTGCTTGTTTCCATTGGACGATCTGCCAATGGAAAATTAATTGGCGCTGATAAGGCTGGGATTGAAGTTGATGATTGGGGTTTTATCAATGTTGATAAACAAATGAAAACCAATGTTGAAAATATTTATGCCATTGGTGATATTGTTGGCCAGCCAATGCTTGCGCACAAAGCGGTTCATGAAGCTAAAGTAGCTGCTGAAGTAATCTGTGGACACAAATCTGGCTTTGATGCACTAACCATTCCGTCAGTCGCCTACACCGACCCTGAAGTGGCTTGGACTGGTAAAACTGAAAAAGAACTTAAGGCCGAAGGCATTGATTATGAAGTAGGGAAATTCCCCTGGGCTGCTTCTGGTCGAAGCTTAAGCATTGGCAGAAGTGAAGGTGTTTCAAAAGCCCTATTTGACAAAAATACCCACCGCATATTAGGCATGGGTATTTGTGGAACAAATGCTGGTGAGCTTATCGCTGAACCAACATTGGCCATTGAAATGGGTTGTGATATGTCTGATATCGCCTTAACCATTCACGCCCACCCTACTTTAAGTGAAACTACCGCCTTTGCCGTGGAAATGGCTGAAGGTACCATTACCGACTTATTACCTCCAAAGAAACGATAAAACATTATGGATATTTCGCAAGCAAGAAAAAATGCCATTGATAATCAAATTCGCCCTTGGGGTGGCTTGGATTATATTGCTAACAACGCACTCAGAGATATACCTAGAGAAGATTTTGTTCCTGAGAATTATAAAAACCTAGCCTTTGCTGATATTGAAATCCCATTAACCGATAAGGCAAAAATGCTTTCACCAAAGGTAGAAGGTCGCCTGCTTGATGCGCTACACATCAGAAAAAATGAAACGGTGCTAGAAGTAGGCACAGGTAGTGGCTACTTAACCGCAGTTTTATCCAAGCTTTGTCAATCAGTTACTAGTATAGAAATTGATGAAACGTTAAGCAGCTCTGCCCAGCAAAAACTCAAAGAGCTTGATATAAAGAATGTCAGTTTTGAGGTGGGTGACGCATCAAAAGGCTGGCAACGTTCTACAGATTTTTACGATGTGGTTGTTATTAGCACTTCAGTGCCAAGAATTACAGGTCGTTTTTTTCACCTGCTTAATGTTGGTGGGCGCATCTTTGTGGTTGAAGGCACAGGAAAAACCATGAGCGCTAAAATAATTACTCGTCTGAGTGAGCACAAATGGGAAACAAAATCATTATTCGAAACTCAGCTAGATGTTATGCAAGGCTTGGAAACTGCCGCTAAATTCAAGTTTTAGTTAGCCAAGGTGTTAATTTATGAATCTATTTTTTAATTTTGTCTTAAAAAAATCACTTTTAGGCTTGACCCTGCTACTGATTATTGCAGGGTTTTTTGTTTCTCAAATCCCTAATTTTCAACTCGACGCCTCATCGGATTCTCTGGTACTTGAAGGAGATGAAAACCTGGCTTTTTATCAACGTGTCAAGAATAACTATGGCTCTGATGATTACCTGGTTATCTCTTATCAAGTGAAAGGTGAGTTGCTAGATTCAAAACAACTGGCACATTTAATACAATTCAAACAAAGCTTAAATAACATCGAACAAGTTAAATCGGTCACGAGTATTCTAGATGTACCTTTATTTCGCTCGCCACCACTTTCGTTGGTGGAACTAGCAGATGAAAACATAACCATTGAAAATGGTAACGCCAACCTTGATTTAGCTATTGATGAATTTAAAACTTCGCCGCTTTATGCTAATAATTTAGTAAGCAAAGACGGAAAAACAACAGCGATTTTAATCAGCCTAAAAGAAAACCAACGATTTGCAACGTTGCGCAATACTCGTGATCAGATGCGCATTAAGCGTAACAATAACTCGCTCAACGAAGAGCAACTAGCCAAATTAAAAAGCATTGAAAAACAAGTTTTGCGTAATGCAAGTATTCAGAGTGATCAGCAAGCGCAGACCATTGCTGAGATTCGCACACAAATTCTCAAATATTCAGACAAGGCCAGCCTGTTCTTAGGCGGCTTACCCATGATTACAACTGATATTGTAGGCTACATTAGTAGTGATTTAATTGTCTTTAGTTTGGCAGTAATTGGACTAATGACCCTAATTTTAGCGATTATTTTTAAAGGGTTGCGTTGGGTGATGATGCCAATTGGCATTAGTATTACAGGCGCACTAATCATGACCGGGTTACTGGCATTTTTAGAGTGGAAGGTCACGGTTATTTCAAGTAACTTCTTCTCACTACTATTGGTAATGACACTTTCAGTTATTATTCATTTAGTGGTTAGATATCGTGAACTCTCTGTGCTTAATCCAGCGCTAGAATCTCAGCAATTAATTAAAAATACATTGGCGCAAATGTTTAAGCCATGTTTGTTTACCACGCTAACCACTTTTGCTGCGTTTAGCTCTTTGCTTATCAGTGGCATTCGCCCGGTGATTGACTTCGGCTGGATGATGTCAATTGGTGTAACCATCGCCCTGGTGTTATCGTTTTTAGCCTTTCCAATGATCATGGCCTTATTGCCAAAAGCGAAAATTGCTACCCATAAAACCGAACTAGGGTTTACCACTGCACTGGCTAAGTTTGTCGAGCGATTTGGCAATCACCTACTGGTTGTTCTTGTTATTTCTATTGTGATTGCAGGTTTTGGCGTATCAAAACTCAGTGTAGAAAATCGATTTATTGATTACTTTAAAGAAAGCACTGAAATCAATCAAGGGTTAACCTTAATTGATCAAGAATTGGGTGGCACCATCCCACTAGAAATTATCTTTGAAGATTTAGCAGAAGATTATTGGTTTGATGAAGACTTAAGAGCAGAGATACATGATGTCCATACTTATCTAGATGGACTAAAAGAGACTGGAAAAGTGCTATCTATTGATACTTTGATGAGCATTCTAACCCAGGCTAATGATGATGAAGCGCTTAATGGCTTCTTTCTTAATATTGTTCGTGGACAAATCCCAGAATCAGCCAAACAACACGTACTAACACCATATATTTCCGAAGAAAATGGGCAGTTGCGTATTGTTATTCGTGTCAATGAAACCAACAAAGCATTGAAACGTGGTGAACTAATTGAAGAAATTAACCATCACCTCTCTAATGAGTTAGGTTTTAGACCAGAAAGCTTCAGACTTAGTGGAATGCTAGTTCTATACAATAACATGTTGCAAAGCTTATTCGACTCTCAGATAAAAACCATTGCCGTGGTGTTTGGCATTATTTTTATCATGTTCTTGTTTGTATTTAAATCAATCAGCTTGTCAATCTTAGCACTCATTCCAAATACTTTGCCATCGTTGTTTATTCTTGGCATTATGGGTTTATCCAATATCCCACTAGACCTAATGACCATTACCATTTCCGCCATAGCTATTGGTATTGGTGTGGATAATGCCATTCACTATATTCATCGATTTAAAAGTGAATTTAAAAAAGATGGTGATTACCTAAAGACTATGTATCGCTCACATGCCAGCATTGGCCTGGCAATGTTTTATACATCGATTACGGTTACTTTAGGCTTTTTGATTCTAGCTTTATCTAACTTTATACCAAGTATTTATTTTGGTATATTTACTGCCATCGCCATGCTTAGTGCCCTATTGGCTAACTTGACCTTGTTGCCTAAATTGATATTAATGGTGAAACCAAAAATCTAATACCGGTTTCTTTATGTCTACACAGCATCAATTTGACGTCTTAATTATTGGCACTGGCAGTGCAGGGTTAATGAGCGCCTTACAACTCTCTACCGATCTATCTATCGCCTTAATTGCTAAAGACGACGTACTCGAGGGTAGTTCATTTTATGCGCAAGGCGGCATATCAGCTGTACTCGATGCCCATGATAATTTTGATCAACATGTGGCCGACACCCTATCAACTGCTTGCGGACTAGCTGATGAAGATGCTGTAAACTTTATGGTGAAGAACGCACCCTCTGCCATTGATTCATTAGAAGACGCTGGCGTACAATTTACCAAAGATAAAAATGACTACCACCTAACCACAGAAGGTGGTCACAGCCATAGAAGAGTGGCGCATGTTGCAGATAAAACTGGTCAGTCTATCCAAATAAACTTGCTAAGCAATGTAAAAAAACGTAACAACATTACTTTATTTGAAGGCTGTATTGCTGTTGATCTACTCACTCAAATTGACCAATGTTTTGGCGCTTACGTGCTAAATAAACAAACCCATGAAGTTGAACTTTTTGTTGCTCATAAAACCATTTTGGCAACAGGAGGCGCCTCTAAAGTATACCGCTACACATCAAATCCTGACACCTCAACAGGTGATGGTATTGCTATGGCAAAACGTGCAGGCTGCAAAATTGTTAACATGGAGTTTGCGCAGTTCCACCCTACTTGCCTTTACCATCCTCACGCAAAATCTTTTCTAATCTCTGAAGCCATACGCGGCGAAGGTGGCAAGCTTCACCTGCCAAATGGGAATCAATTTATGCATCAATACGATGAACGTGGTGAACTTGCCCCGCGCGATATTGTTGCCAGAGCAATCGACTCAGAAATGAAATCGGGTGGCCTGGATTGCGTTTATCTAGATATCTCATTCAAAGGAAAAGATTGGATACAGCAACATTTCCCAACCATCTTTAATAAATGTCTAAGTTTTGGCATTGATATTTCAAACCAATCTATTCCAGTAGTGCCTGCAGCTCATTACACTTGTGGCGGCATTGACACCAATCTAGATGGTCAAACTGATATCAACAACTTGTATGCTATCGGTGAAGTTGCACACACTCAAGTACATGGTGCTAATCGCATGGCCAGCAATTCGTTATTGGAGTGCGTTGTCTTTGCCAAATCTTGTGCACAAGACATAAATCAGCAAGCATTAGATTCGGCCCACCCATCATTTAACCCTTGGGATGCTTCTCGTGTTGCACCTTCCAATGAAAAAGTAGTTGTTACGCATTTATGGGATGAAGTGCGGTCCATTATGTGGAATTTTGTTGGCATTGTGAGATCAGACAGGCGTCTTAATTATGCCAAGCATCGATTGGAACAAATTGAGGCAGAGGTTAACGAATACTATAGTCTTTACTTGATTTCCAGTGATTTAGTTGAACTAAGAAACTTAGTTAAAACTGCCCAAATTATTATCCAATCGGCCCTCGCTAGACAAGAAAGTCGAGGCCTTCATTTTAATGAAGACCATCCCAAACCCTCTAAAAGTGTAAAAAACACTATAATATAAACATGTTATTGCCTATTCTACATTATCCAGACAAACGCCTTCGAACCAGGGCCAAGCCAATCACAGAAGTTAATGACGCCATTCGTACTTTGGTTAAAGACATGTTTGAGACTATGTATGCCGCACCAGGCATTGGACTTGCCGCAACCCAAGTAGATCATCATATACGCTTAATTGTTATCGATACGTCCGAGGACAAATCTCAACCTTTATGTTTAATCAATCCTGAAATTGTTGAGAAAGATGGTGAGCTGGAATGGGACGAGGGCTGTTTATCGGTACCCAATTATTACGAATGTGTCACTCGAGCTAATCACATTAAAGTGCGTGCTCTCAATGAACAAGGCGAAGAATTTGAGTTAGAGGCTGAGGAGTTATTAGGTGTTTGCATTCAACACGAAATTGATCATTTAGACGGTGTTTTATTTGTCGATCACTTATCAAAACTTAAGCAAAGGCGCCTGCTTGAAAAGACTCGAAAATCCCAAAAATAAATTTCGCTCGTGTCAATTAAAATTGGGCCTTATCAACTAGCGTCAAATGTGTTACTCGCTCCCATGGCTGGTACCAGCGACAAGCCTTTTAGACAGTTGTGTAAATCGCTTGGTGCAGGACTAACCACCTCGGAAATGGTGGTCATTCAAGAGCATTTACTCAATAGTAATAAATCTAAATATCGTCTGGATTTTAGTGGTGAGCAACAACCAATCAGCATCCAAATTGCCGGATCAGAAGCTCAAGAGCTTGCATCATCCGCTATTAAAGCAGTTGAATATGGCGCAAATATTATTGACATCAATATGGGCTGTCCAGCTAAGAAAGTCTGTAATAAGGCTGCTGGATCAGCACTCATGCAAGATGAGCAGTTGGTACAAGAAATTCTAGAGGCAGTTGTAAATGCTGTTAATATTCCTGTCACCCTTAAAATGCGCACCGGCTGGAGTGTTGATAATAAAAATGCACCTACCATTGCCCAAATTGCGCAACAAGCAGGCATTCAAATGCTAAGTGTGCATGGGCGCACAAGACAAGACAAATACACAGGCTTGGCAGAATACGACACCATTAAAACAGTTGTGAGCCAGGTAGATATTCCTGTGATTGCCAATGGTGATATTACTGGTGCAGAAAAAGCACGCCAAGTGCTAGATTACACCAATGCTGCTGGCGTTATGGTTGGACGAGCTACACAGGGAAATCCCTGGATTTTTGCTGAAATCAATCATTACTTAAAAACCGGACAATTGGCTGATTCAGTACCACTTGCAGAGAAAAAAATCACTATTTTGCAGCATATTAATCAAATTCATCAATTTTATGGGGATTTTTTGGGATTGAGGCTCGCACGCAAGCACATTCTTTGGTATGCTACGCACCTTGATAAGAATCACGCTCGGTCATTTTGGCAAACCATTAACAAAATTACCGAACGCGACCAACAATTCAAAATTTTTAAGGACTATTTGAATCAACTATGAGCCTGATGGATTTACCTGCTTGTATTAACGCAAAACTTGATCGCTATTTCAAACAACTTGATGGCGAACAAGCATCTGGCGTACATAAAATGGTCACCAACGAAGTTGAGCCTATTGTTATTAAATTTGTTCTAGATCGAGTTAATCACAACCAAAGCGAAGCCTCTCGCATCTTAGGGATTAATCGCGGCACCTTAAAGAAAAAAATCGAACTCTACAAGCTGTAACACTTTATAATTATTTCCTTATATTTTTATTAAAAATCAAAGGAATAAAATGTCTATACAACGTGCCTTAATCAGTGTTTCTGATAAAACCGGCGTGCTTGAACTTGCTCAAGCACTCAGCTCAAAAAATATCGAAATTCTTTCAACAGGTGGCACTGCTAAACTATTAGCTGATAACAACATTCCTGTGATTGAGGTTTCTGACTACACCGGCTTTCCTGAGATGATGGCTGGTCGTGTTAAAACGCTAAATCCAAAAATCCATGGTGGCATCTTAGCGCGTCGCGGACTTGACGAAGATGTCATGGCAGATAATAACATCAACCCAATTGATTTGGTTGTGGTTAACCTCTACCCTTTTCAAGCAACCATTGCCAATCCTGACTGCACCTTAGAAGACGCTATTGAAAATATTGACATTGGCGGACCTGCCATGTTGCGCTCTAGTGCAAAAAACCACGCTTCAGTAACTGTAGTAGTTGACGCATCAGATTATCAAACTGTGATTGATGAAATCAACCAAAATGGTGACACAACACTAGCCACTCGCACAAAGCTAGCACTTAAAACATTTGAGCACACAGCACAATATGACGGAGCTATTGCAAATTATCTAGGCAAAGAAGAAGATGGTTTTTCCAATACCATGAATCTTCAATTTAACAAAGTACAATCTATGCGCTACGGCGAGAACCCACATCAGTCGGCGGCATTTTATGTTGAAAGCAACATCACTGAAGCTTGCGTTGCATCAAGCACACAATTCCAAGGTAAAGAAATGTCGTTTAACAACATGGCTGACGCTGACGCCGCACTAGAATGTGTTCGTACTTTTGACGAGCCTGCGTGTGTAATCGTAAAACATGCCAACCCTTGTGGCGTAGCAGTACGATCTAATATTTTTGAAGCCTATGACGATGCTTTCAAAACTGACCCAACTTCTGCGTTCGGTGGCATTATTGCCTTTAATCGTAATTTAGATAAAAAAACCGCCCAAGCTATTATTGATCGCCAATTTGTCGAAGTAATCATTGCGCCACAGGTTGATGATGATGCAAAAGCAGCGCTAGCTGAAAAGAAAAATGTACGTGCACTTGAGTGTGGTGATTTATCTACCGCACAACCATCGCTTGACTATAAACGTGTCACCGGTGGCCTGCTAGTACAAGACAAAGACCTTGGTTCAATTACCAAAAAAGACATAATTTGTGTTAGTGAAACACAGCCGACAGACGAACAATTAGACGACCTCATGTTTGCCTGGAAAGTGGCCAAAACTGTTAAATCAAATGCCATTGTTTATGTAAAGAATAAAATGACCATTGGCGTGGGTGCAGGGCAAATGTCGCGCGTTTATTCTGCCAAAATTGCCGGCATTAAAGCAGCTGATGAAAACCTAGTTGTCGAAGGATCAGTAATGGCATCCGATGCTTTCTTCCCATTCAGAGACGGTATTGACGCGGCAGCTGAAGCTGGCATTAAAGCCATTATTCAACCCGGTGGCTCAATGCGTGACGACGAGGTAATTGAAGCGGCTAATGAACACGGTATTGCCATGGTATTTACTAGCATGCGCCACTTCAAACACTAGGACGTATTATGGCTATCGAAACATTAACCGTTTTTCCCATGATTCACTCAATCACCATTGACAAGGAAAACGATCTTGTTACTGAAATCACGCAAGATATTAACGATGCGGCCGGTATCAAAGCCAATTTGCTAGAGGCAGTTGCCACAGTAAAAATGTACCAAAAAATAGATTTTTATCCATTAGCGCCACCAACCTTTCTTGAGGATGTTATGGGGAATTTTGCACAGATGGGTATGAGCAAACACTTAACCATTTCTGATAATACCTATCATGATATTTTTGGCTACCCAGGGTGTACGCGAGTATGGGAATTACCTTTATCACTCAGGGATCAGGTTGAAGCAGCATTGGTTGGCTATAAAGTTAATTACGATACTGAAACTTGGGATATTCTAGAAGTAACACCATTAGAAGATTAACAATGGACATAAGTCACTACATTAAAGATATTACTGACTTTCCACAGAAAGGTATCGTCTTTAAGGATATTTCTCCACTATTAGCCAATCCAAAAGCCTTTTCTTATGTGGTTGATGATATTGCCAGTAAATATAACAAAAAAACCATAGACAAAATTGTTGGTCTGGATGCCAGAGGCTTTATTTTTGGTGCGGCTGTCGCTTACAAAATGGGCGTGCCTTTTGTTATGGTGCGCAAGCCAGGTAAACTGCCTGATCAGTGCATTAGCATTGACTACGAATTAGAGTATGGTCAGAACACCTTTGAGATGCATGAAAACTCTATTGAAGCCAATGACAAAGTATTAATTGTTGACGATCTATTGGCAACCGGTGGATCAGTAAAAGCAGTAGCTAAATTGATTAAAGAGCTTGATGCACAGGTTGTTGCTTTAGAATGCGTTATTGAATTGGGCTTTTTAGATGCCAGAGATACATTAGATATCAAGGTCAACGCACAAATAGCCTATGACTAATATCGGCATTGTTTGTGCCATGAGCGAAGAGGTGCAAAAAATTGTTTCGACCTTTGAACTGCAGCCTCTTGAAAAACATCTGGGCTACGATATTTACCAAAACAACAACATTACACTAATTGAATCCAGCATTGGAAAAGTGGCTAGTAGCCTTGCTACAACAACTTTAATTGACAAGTTTAATATCACTCAACTCATCAATATTGGTTTAGCAGGCGCGCTCAAAACCATTCCAGCAGGCAGTGCATATTTTGTTAGCTCAGTTACTCAGCACGATGTCTTTATCCCTTTTGACGAATACCAACAAGACATGTATCAAAGCATTGAATGTCAAACACCTGACCATGCCAAAAATACACTAACCTTAACCACTGGCGATCAATTCATCACCAACAGTAATAATATCAATAACAATGCTGATATCGTTGACATGGAAGGTTTTGCTGTGGCTTATGTTGCCACTAGATACAACATTCCAATAACCATGATCAAAGGTGTTTCCGATGATGCAAACAATAGCAGTGAATCGGAACTTTTTGAAAATCTAAATACAGCAATGGATCAAACCATCATACTGCTCAAACAAGTCATTTAGCTAAGAATTCTCACTCTAAAATTTCTACCTTTCAATTTATCCTGTTGGATTTTTTTTAATGCTGGTTTGACTAAATTTGATGCTACTGCCACATAAGACCAATTACTCGCCATGGTAATTTTTCCGATTTGATCGCCAGGAATACCACCCTTTCCCGTTAAACCACCCACAATATCACCTGGTCGAAGTTTTTGTTTTTTACCACCATCAATCTTTAAAGTGGTCATCGCTGGCTTATTGATCGGTTTGTCTAATAAAGTATCTGCAGGAAGCTCATCTGCTGTTATTTCAATATTTAGCTCATCCAGTTTTCTAGTTTCCCTATCATTATAAAAACTTGCAGCCATGCCACGACGACCCGCTCGACCCGTACGACCAATACGATGGACATGAACCTCAGGATCATGGGCAATATTAAAATTAATCACTAAATCTAGCGAATCAATATCCAAACCTCTAGCAGCAACATCAGTTGCCACCAAGACGGAAACACTCTTATTAGAAAATCGAATTAACGCTTGATCGCGCTCACGCTGATCTAAATCTCCATGAATGGCTAGCGCATAAAAACCATAATAAGTTAGCTCGTCAGCCACATCTTGTGTGTCGCGCTTGGTGTTACAGAAGACCAGTGTAGATTCAGGCCTATGTTTGGCCAACAGCAAGCGCAGCGCTGTCATGCGTTCATCATCTGAATTGGTTTGATAAAAATATTGTTTAATGGTGGATTCTTCATGCACCTCAGGTGCATTAACTGTCACTGGCGATTTCATCACTCGCTGCGCAATGGCCTCAATTTCTTGCGGATAAGTAGCGCTAAATAACAACGTTTGTCGATTGGCCGGAATCTTCTCAACAATATCATCAATTGCATCCTGAAAACCCATATCCAGCATACGATCAGCCTCATCCAAAACCAAAGTATCGACTTGATCCAGTTTTAATGTACGCTTACGTAAATGCTCTTCAATGCGTCCCGGTGTGCCCACCACAATATGTGCGCCATGCGCCAGTGAGCCAATTTGCGGACCAAAGGGTGCGCCACCACACAAGGTTAACACTTTAATGTTATGAACAGCTCTAGCCAATTTTCGAATTTCACTAGCCACTTGATCAGCCAACTCTCGGGTTGGGCACAATACAATTGACTGAACTCTAAAAGCCTTAACATCAAGTTTATTTAATAAACCCAAGCCAAAAGCAGCGGTTTTTCCAGAGCCGGTTTTTCCCTGACCAATGACATCCTTTCCCTTAATAATAGCCGGCAAACTTAAAGCTTGGATGGGCGTCATTGATTCATAGCCCAAAGTGCCTAAATTTTTTATAAGGTTAGACTGAAGCTCTAATGAAGAAAAATTAGTGTCGCTCAAAATAGCCACCCAAAGAATAAGATAGCGTGAATTTTACGCTATTCCTTGTTAATTGGCTTGCCTCACTACAAAGCAAATGACTGTTTAATTCCGTCAATTATCATATCAACCGCCACCATGGTTAGCAATATTCCCATTAGACGCTCAACAGCTGTTAACGCCCTATTACCAACATAATGGCTTATTTTTTCTGCAGAAATCAAAATCGTACCAACTAATAACCAAGCGACAAATAATGCAATTCCCCAGTCCATCCATCGATCTGGCGCTTGTGCCATAATCAAGATTACTGCAGCAATTGCTGATGGACCTGCTAACAATGGCATAGCTAAGGGTACCACCAATGGTTCAGATTTTTGATCATTAGGGAATATTTCAGTCGATCCTTTGAAAATCATTTTTAAAGAAATTAAAAATAATACGACACCACCCGCAACACCCAATGAAGATTCAGACACCTGCAACATGGCCAAAATATGCTTACCGGCAAACATAAAGACCGATAATATCAACAATGCAATCAACAACTCTCTAAAAATAATCAATCGTCGTCGTTTAGGCTCCACATGCCTAACAACACTTAAAAATATTGGCACATTTCCAAATGGATCCATAATTAGAAACAATAGAAACACAGCAGATTCAATAGTCATGCAATCTCTTTAATAAAAACTTATTAATATTACTCTTGTTATAGAGAAACATATCTCTTTATTTATGCAAAATATTGCTCAAATAATCTTAAACAGGGTGATAATAATACTCATCTGTTGTGTTTGTGATTGGCTATATCCCCTGAGCCGATAAATAAACAACTAAGGATATGAGATAGATTGCTATTGTGCAAGCCCACCACGTAGTGGGAAGCCTGCGGTACTCTTCGAATTTCCGCCTTGAACCTTACTGGTTCAGGTTTCTGCCACCACGGCACAATGGATCCTGAATTCTTCGGCTATAATGCAATTATGAAAGCACTACGCCAATCCCTTCGACAAAAAAGACGAAAAATCGACCCATCCGATCGGATTAAACTTGCCAAAAAACTACTACCCCAAGTACAAAAAATAGCAAATTTTCATCCCAGTCAAAAAATAGCACTTTTCTTGCCAAATGACGGGGAAATTGACACAAAATACATTCAAAAGTTCCTAAAAAAACAGGGCATAAGTGTTTATTTGCCAATATTATTCGGGAAAAGTCTTAAATTTGCAAAAATTGGTAAAAATTTTAGAAAAAATCAATATGGCATTCCAGAGCCTGCTTTTAGTCAAATTCTATCGGCAAAACACTTGGATATCGTCTTTATGCCACTGGTTGGATTTGATGCAAATAAAAACCGTATCGGTATGGGCGGTGGCTATTATGATCGAACATTGGCTTTCAAAAAAAGAGCCTCTAGATTCAGCCGGCCAAAGCTTTATGGTCTTGCGTTTGATTGCCAACAGGTAGATAAGCTCGACACCCAAGAATGGGACGTGCCTCTAGATGCCATTATCACACCAAGTAAAATTTATTAAATCCCATAATTAGAAATTAAAGAATAAAGTGCCGTATAGTAAAGTGGGCTTATAACCAACCAAGTGAACAACCTTGTTGTGTTTTTTTAGATTTACCAATAAACGGGATCGTCAAATTCCTTAACACATGTAGGTCGCTCCCCAATAAATGGAATCTTTTTTTCAGTTAAAGACTGGCCTAACCAACCTTCTGGCATTGACATTTTCAATGGAGCTTTAATTATCTCTTCCGATAATGACTCAAACCCTACTTTCGAGTAAAAAGACGGGTCTCCGTATGTAATAGCCACGGCTACATCACGATTTTTTAACTCTTTAAGAGCGTAATTGATCAGCGACTGTCCAACACCCTTACCCTGATGCTTAGTACTGACTGCAACTGGAGCAAGCATATAAATATCAATAGGCTTATTAACCTTAAGGCGTGTAAGGAAAATTGACCCGATAATCAATTCATCCTCATATGCACCGAAACAAATTATTTTCTGGTTATCTATATTTGAAGATAGCTGTAAGGCAAGATTACAAATTAGTTGACCTTCTTTCTCACCTTCAGATTCAGTAAAAACAGATGCAAAAAGCTCTGTTACCTCTTTTTGAGCGTTTTTATCGGTATTTTTAAAATTTATATTTTCCATCGATCTTTAAAGAGTTTGTATTTATTGGATATCGTTATTGCACTTAAGAATTACCCAATGCGTGCTTTTGTAAAAAGGACTTTAACGTTGGATTATCATTAATAACATTCATGCCAAAACCACGTAGCCACCTGAGTGGCTCGTTATTTTCCTTGTAAATCCAATTTAAACTGGTCATGGTTTTTGCCATCAGCTCATTGTCCAATCGGCGCGCCCTAGCATATTTTCTTAAAACACCATAATCGCCTAATTTTGACTTATTAGAGCCTAATTGCTTTGATAATTCTATAACATCTGCAAAACCCAAATTAACACCTTGGCCAGCCAATGGATGAATATTATGTGCTGCATCGCCCACTAAGGCCAGCTGTTCTTTCACATAGGTTTGTGCACTACGCTCAATAAGTGGAAAAGCCTGGATATCGCTCACCACTTCAAATTCACCAAAACGATATTCAACACCTGCTGATAATCGCTTAGCAAATTCTTCTTTAGATAACTGCATTAGCTCGTCTGCCAATGTATTTTCAGCTGACCAAACAATCGAGGCTTCGTACTCACCCAAAGGCAACAAGGCAATAATGCTATTTGATAAAAAACGCTGCCAAGTTGTTTTGTTAAAGTTTTTCTTGGCTTTAATATTGCAAACAATGGCCTTTTGTTGGTAGTCGGTATCCGTGGTAACAATGCCAGTAATTTCTCTAACTTTGGATCTTGCACCATCTGCACCTACTAGCAACTGGCAACCTATGGCGGTTTGATTATCTAGTTGAATTTGATAACCATTATCTTGCCTGGTTAAACCCACCACTTTGGCATCAATAAAAGCCACTTGTGTAGCTTGCAAGGATTGATATAACGCTAATTGAATTGCATCATTTTCAACAATATGCCCCAAATGATTAAATGTCTCATATTCGGTATCAAATTTTAAACTTCCGTGTGAGTTTTGATCCCAAACCTCGGTCGCGGCAAAGGCTTGTTTGCGCTTAATATTGCTCCAGACACCAAGATCAGTTAACAACTGTTCAGATTTTGGGGTAATGGCACTGACACGTGTGTGAAATTCATCGTTCAACGTTGGATTTGGATTATTTGGCTCAATAATAGCAATATTAAAACTCTGCTTAGCAAGGCTTAATGCAAGCGCTTGCCCAACCATGCCTCCGCCTACAATAACGAGATCAAAATGTTTCATGATTCCCCTGCAACAGTCATTTGATTAATCATGATTGGGCCAACTTTAATATTACTGCGATAATCTACATCAGAGCCAATATGCACAATGCCTAGCAACATATCTTTTAGATTGCCAGCAATGGTGATGCCCGAGACTGGATATTGAATTTGACCATTTTCTACCCAAAAACCTGTTGCGCCACGCGAATAATCACCAGTTGTTGTATTGACACCTTGGCCCATTAATTCTGTCACCAAAACCCCTTTATCCATGGCTTTAATCATGGCATCCAAATCACCAGAAAATTGATGCTCAATGATTAAATTATTAACACCGCCCGCATTGGCTGTTGTTTGCAAACCAAGTTGGTTAGCTGAATATTGACTCAGTACATATTGCTGAACACGGCCATCTTTAACAAAATACTGCTTTCTTTTTAACACGCCATCTCGATCAAAAGCTTTGGCGCCAATGGTCTTACTCACCAACGGATTTTCTAGAATATTAATACTTTCAGGCACCACAATTTGATCAATACTATCAAGCAAGAAAGTTGATTTTTTATATTGCTTTGATCCGCCCAAGGCGCCAATTAGCTGTGCGAATAATCCACTGGATACACGATTTGAAAAGATGACCGGACATTGTTGAGTGGGTAGGGATTGCGCACCCAGCTTACTGCTGGCTAGTGCCGATACACCATCACCCACCCATTCTGGTGTTTGCAAATCTTGTGCATCAAGCGCCACCGTATATTCATAAGCAGTTTGCATATCATCGCCCTGTTTAGCAATCACACTACAGCTAAGCGAATGCCTGGCGCCTTTTTGCCTATTCATCATACCATTAGAATTAGCATATAGACTTTCCCCTTGATGGCTGGATACTTCTGCGCCATCAGAGTTGCTAATATCAGTATGCGATAAAGCTTGCGCTTCACAGCGTGTGGCCAAATCAATACTCTGCTCTGGGTCTAAATCCCAAGGGTGATACATATTTAAATCAGGCACCTCAAAAGCCATTAACTCTTTTGGCGCCAAGCCATTAAATGGATCTGGCTGGGTATATTTAGCAATCTGACAAGCAGATTCTATCGTATTAAGTATGCCAGCAGCACTCAAATCTACACTGGATGCGTGCCCTTTGGCATTGCCAAAATAAACATTAATATCAAATGATTTATCCAAATGATATTCTAGTGTTTCTACTTGCCCAAGTCGCACTGCAGTAGAAACACCGGAGCTACTACTTAGAGAAATCTCATAATCGCTTGCATTAAACTTTTTTAATAAGTCAATTGCTTGTTGTGCGGTATTTTCTAGCAACATAAAACTAGGTTAGATAATCTAAATCTGAAGGCTTGATAGGCATTATTTTACTGTGTGGCTTGTGCATTTCCATTGCAGGTTGCTGCATATTTGAATGTCCGTGTGGCTTACCCTTAATCATAGAATTAATTGGCATCCATAATGCTGCAACACCTAAAATAATAATAAACAAACCTGATACTTGCCTAACCAATGGCTTTTGTACCAATAGCGTTAATTGTGAAGATAGGCCAGCCATTAACAATAAGCTTGGCAAAGTACCCAATCCAAACGCCAGCATAATCAATCCACCTTGAGCGGCAGAGCCCGATACAATGGCAAAACCCAACGCGCCATATACCAAGCCGCAAGGGATGCCGCCCCACAATAGTCCAGTAAAAAAAGCGCCCCTAAGATTTCTAACGGGTAAAAATTTCTGACTGAGCGGCTGGAGTTTGGCCCATAATTTTGAACCAATTTTCTCCAAGATTTGAATACTGCTTGACCAATTACCAATATACAGTCCCACCATAATCATCAAGACACCAGAGAAAATCCTCAAACTTTTATCCAATACATTCATTTGTAATGACTGTGTCAAAATAGCACCAACCACGCCAAAAATAACACCCATTAAGATATAACTAAGTATCCGGCCAATGTTGTAATTAAGATGGAATAACGCGATTTTTCGAGGGTTGGCTTTAACTTGTGGATCTAGCCCTGCTGTTAACATGGCCACCACGCCACCACACATGCCCAAACAATGCACGCCGCCTAATAACCCCATAAGAAAAACACTTATTAGTACATCCATTACCCCTTCTCCAATGAAACTTGACGAGACACTTCTAGTAAATGAATGCGTCTTGAGTCTGTTTTTAATATTTTAAAATTAAACCCTTGCAGGGTAATTTCATCCATTTGGTCTGGCAGTCGTGTAAAGCCAGAGATTACCAATCCAGCAACCGTATCAACCTTATCTACCGTTAATTCAACACTAAAGAACTCTTCAAACTCTTCAATAGGTGTATTAGCTTTAAGTAAATAACGACCATCACCGAAATCAATAATATTGTCCTCTTCAAGATCGTGCTCATCTTCAATCTCGCCCACAATTTGCTCCAACACATCTTCTAGTGTTACTAAACCAGCAATTTCGCCATATTCATCCATCACAATCGCCATATGTGATTTTTTTTGCTGAAAATCTCTTAGCAACGAGCCCAATGTTTTACTTTCTGGCACCAGAATAGCACTACGCAAATATTCTTTGTAATTAAACTCACCACGCTTGTCACCTGCCAAATAACTTAATAAATCTTTTGCCAAGACAATGCCTTGAATTTTGTGTTGTTTTGAGTCAATAATCGGAAAGCGAGAGTGTGCAGATTTAATCATAATATCCAGCAACTCTTTAGTTGACGCATTATGCTCAATCATCACCATTTTTGATTTTGGCACCATAACATCACGCACTTCCATGTTTTCTAGTTGCATGGTGCCTTCAATAATGCTACGGGTATGCGAATCAATTACATGATTTTCTTCAGCTTCTTTAAGGGATTGCAGCAGTTCATTGTTTGATTTTAGCGGCGTGTGAAAAAACTGCTTACTGAGTTTGGCTAAAAATGATTGTGTCGACGGAGGCTGATCTTCGCTCATATACTTAAATTTAATCTAAAGAGCTATTTTACCAATAATTACGGTTTTTTACCACTTCGCATTTTTTTACCTTGAGCGGCGCGTTCTTTGCGAACTTGCTTAGGATCGGCAATCAGCGGTCTATAGATTTCTACCCGGTCCTTTTCTCTTAAGATGGTATCGAGTTTGGCCATTTTTCCAAAAATACCGGTTTTATCTTTAAGTAAATCAATTTGTGGATATTTATCGATAATACCAGAGATTTCAACAGCCTCTTTTAAGGTAATACCTTCTTCAACCTCTAAACTAAGCAGGGTTTGTTTGTTTTCTAAGGCGTAAGCAACTTCAATATTCATTAGCTTTGCTGATCACATAACCGCTGTGCTTTGGCAAAATCAAGTGTGCCTTCGTAAATAGCGCGACCGGTAATGGCACCGCCAATACCATGATGCGCCATACTTAATAGATTGGTAATGTCATCCATGTTAGTAATGCCGCCTGAAGCAATAATATCAATTGAGGTTTGCTTGGCTAAATCAGCAGTTGCTTCTACATTAACACCTTGCATCATGCCGTCACGAGCAATATCGGTGTAGACAATGGAGCTAACGCCGTCTTGCTCGAATTTTTTAGACAAATCCACCACATGTAAATCGGTTTGTTTAGCCCAACCCTCAGTAGCCACCAAGCCATTATTAGCATCCAAACCAACAATAATTTTTCCAGGGAATTCTCGACATAGCTCCGATACAAATTCAGGATGAGTCACTGCCATAGTGCCAATAATTAAATAACTAATACCCGCCTCGACATAAGTATTGGCAATATTCATATCACGAATGCCGCCGCCAATTTGTACCGGAAGATCAGGGAACGCCTTAGTGATTTCAGTCACGCTTGAAGCATTAACTGGCTTACCTTCAAAGGCGCCGTTAAGATCCACTAAATGCAGGCGCTTGGCACCCTGCTCCACCCATTGTGCTGCCATTTCAGCAGGGTTATCTGAAAAAACAGTTGTGTCATCCATTAAACCTTGTCTAAGGCGCACACATTGTCCATCTTTTAAATCAATTGCGGGAATAATTACCATGTTCTATCCATTGTGTCGGCGATAACTAATTGCTTCAATCAAATGTTGCTGAGTTATTTGCTCAGTCTGATCAAGATCAGCAATGGTTCTAGCCACTTTTAAAATTCTATGATAAGCGCGTGCTGACAAGTGTAATTGATCAATAACACCTTCTAACAATTGCTTATTTTTATCACTTAAAACAACCAAACACTCTATCTCATCGGTATTGAGTTGATCGTTTAATTTTCCTTGTCTTTCCAGTTGTCTATTATAACAATCCAACACCCGAGCTCTAATGGTTTCGCTATTTTCTATTGGCTGGTCTTGTTGCGTCAATAACACTTCTGTTGGCAGTGGTGGTACCTCTAGTATCATGTCGATTCGATCTAGCAATGGCCCTGATATTTTCATTCGATATTTACTAATTTGATCCTCAGTACAATGACACTTGCTAGTGCCGTCCCCATAATAGCCACAGGGGCAAGGGTTCATCGCTGCAATGAGCTGAAAACTTGCTGGAAAAGTAACTTGCTGTTGAGCGCGCGATACATGTACCTCGCCACTCTCTAATGGCTGCCTTAAGGTTTCTAATACGTGCCTTGGAAATTCTGGCAACTCATCTAAAAACAATACACCTTCATGTGCCAGTGAGATTTCACCAGGCTTCGGATTAGATCCACCGCCAACCAACGCCACTGCCGAGGCAGAATGATGTGGGGATCGAAATGGGCGAATATAAAATTGTGACGGCTCAATTGATTGGTCGGCCACTGAAAAAATAGCAGCGCGCTGCAAAGCTTTTTCGACACTTAATGGTGGCATAATTGACGGCAACCTTTCTGCCAACATGGTTTTTCCAGATCCGGGCGTACCACGAAGTAATAAATTATGCCCACCACTGGCAGCAATTTCTAAAGCACGTTTAGCCTGATACTGACCCTTAACCTGAGAGAAATCATTACGATATCCGATCTGTGCATCAATGTGCAGGTCTGGACAATCAAGATCGCCAATACCTGCTAAAAATTCACAAACTTTTAGCAGGTGCGTAGCCGGGAAAAGCTTTGCATCTTTAACTAAGGCACAATGCTCGTAATTATCATAAGGAATGATTAAATTATTCTTCTGCTTATGCGCCTCAATCACAGCGGGCAGCAAGCCATCAGCTGCATGAATCAAGCCGTCAAGCCCCAATTCGCCATAAAATTCGAATTGGTCACTATCAATACTCGGCTTAATTTGGCCTGAGGCCAGCAAAACACCTATAGCAATCGGCAAATCATAACGCCCGCCACGCTTGGGTAAATTAGCGGGTGCCAAGCTAACGGTAATTCGCCCTTTTGGCATTTTAAAACCTGAGTTAATCAAGGCAGATCGAACCCGATCTTTGCTTTCTTTAACCGCGCCTTCGGGCAATCCTACAATTGAAAAGCTAGGAAGTCCGCCTGAAATATGCACCTCAATCGTTACGATGGGCGCATCTAATCCAGTTGAGGCTCGAGTATAAACTTTAGATAGCTGACTCACACCGCCTCCAGTTCCTCTAGGCTCCATCGTGGTCGAATACTAATTTCACCCTCTGACGATAACTGCCCCTTGCTTAAACGCAAGTGTCCAGCTAGAGCGATCATAGCGCCATTATCAGTGCAAAATTCTTGTCTTGGATAAAACACTTGAGCACCAAGCTTCAAACCCATAGCGTCCAATTCCTGACGCAGAGCAAGGTTGGCACTAACACCACCTGCAACCACTAAAGTATCTCTATTAGCTTGCTCCAAAGCACGTCGGCATTTGATCATTAAGGTCGAAGTGGCTGCCACTTCAAATGCTTTGGCAATATCAGCTTTTTGCTCTGGATATTTAGCCACTGTATTACGCGCAAATGTTTTTAACCCACTAAAACTAAAGTCAAGCCCAGGGCGATCAATCATCGGCCTTGGAAATGTAAAGGCAGCCTGATCGCCAGCCTTTGCCAATTTGGCTAAGGCTGGCCCACCAGGATAACCCAAACCCAAAATTTTAGCCGTCTTATCGAATGCCTCACCAACCGCATCATCAAGTGATTCGCCCAATATTTTATAATCACCAATCGCTTTCACATCAATCAACATCGTATGGCCGCCAGACACCAACAAAGCAACAAATGGAAACTTTGGCTGCTTATCTTCCAACAAGGGTGCTAATAAATGCCCCTCCATATGATGCACACCCAAAGCAGGAATTTTTAAACTCCAAGCTAATGATTTGGCCACCGCACTACCAACTAATAAAGCGCCAGCCAATCCTGGACCAGCTGTATAAGCAATCCCACTAATATCACTTAACGTATATTTCGCCTCTTTAAGTACAGCTTTGATCAGGGGCAATGTGCGCTGAATATGATCTCTTGATGCGAGCTCAGGTACCACACCTCCATATTCTGCATGAATCTCCACTTGGGAAAATAACTGATGGCCAATTAAGCCCTGTTCACTATGATAAAGCCCAATACCTGTTTCATCACATGAGCTTTCAATGCCTAACGTAATAAAAGGTTTAGTGGCTGACATTTGATTCACCCAGATAAACTTGCTTGACCTCTGCATTATCTAAAATGGTTTGTTTATCACCCTGAGCAATAATGCCGCCTGCATGTAATACATAAGAATGATCGCAGGTATCTAGCATTTCTCGATAATTGTGGTCGGTGATTAACACACCAATGCCTTTATCCTTAAGATGGTAAATAATTTTCTGGATATCGCCCACAGAGATGGGATCAACGCCAGCAAAAGGCTCATCTAATAAAATAAACTTAGGGTCCATGGCTAACGCTCTAGCAATTTCCACACGACGTCTTTCACCACCCGATAAGCTCAAACCATCAATATGGCGAATATGCTCAATATGAAACTCAGCCAACAATTCTTCCAATCTATGATTTCGATTGATCTTTTCTAACGCGGGATTTAATTCCAATACCGCCATAATGTTATCTTCAACAGACAACTTTCTAAAAATAGAAGGCTCTTGGGGTAAATATCCCAATCCTAACTTAGAGCGCTTATGCATTGGCAGTTTACTTACCTTAACACCATCAATAAAAACTTGGCCTTTATCAGCTCTCACCAATCCACAAGCAATATAAAAACAAGTGGTTTTGCCCGCACCATTTGGACCTAACAAGCCGACAATTTCGCCTGATTTAACCTCAAAAGACACATCCGATACCACCTCTCGACGCGCATATTTTTTATTAATATTCTTTACAGATAATGTGTTTGACGACATAATAATTCAGTTAGTTACTTGCAAACTATCTTACCCTAAATAAGGCGTATTTGTTTAGAGCTATAAGCTTCAACGAGCTGATTATTGGCTTCAATTAATAAGGCACCTTGGGCATTTACACCACGGACCGCGCCTATAATTTTTCGATTATTAGCATCAAGCTCAACCAATCTGCCCAATAAATAATCTGATGAATTCCAATCCGTTAAAAAATACGGCCAGCCCTGTTTAGAAAATAACTGACAATAGGCAATTAGATGATTAATCAATTTAGCGCTTAAATCTTCAATAACCGGTAAATCCTTTGATATACGTGCCAAATCAATCCAGGGAGTATCACATTTAAAATTTTGATCTAAGCAATAATTTAACCCAAGCCCGATCACCACAGATTGATGCTGCCCTTGAGCTGAATTTTCGATCAAAATGCCGGCTAATTTTTTATCATTAACATAAACATCGTTTGGCCATTTAAGTTTAGCGTCACTGATACCAAGCCTTTCCAGCACCTTAATCACAGCCAATCCCATGACCAAACTTAGCCCATTTAGCGCAACATTAGCATCAAATACAAATCGAACCGATAATAATATACTGGCGTCTTTGCAGCTCTGCCAAGCTCGATCATACTGCCCTCGACCTTGAGTTTGCTCTCTTGCAATACAAACCTGAGGTGCTTTGGAAAATGCCAACATGGACAGATAGTCATTAGTGCTAGCAATCGAATCGAAAACAACACACTTCACCGGTGTGTTAATTTGGTTTTCTAGATTAGAATAATCAGCCATGTAATAATTAGCAATATTAGAGACAACCAAACCGCAGCAGAACCCATATCTTTGGCGGCTCCAGATAACACATGATACTCATCGCCAACCCGATCCACCACCGATTCAACTGCCGAATTAAGCATCTCAACAATTAACACCAAGAATACTGCAGCAATTAAAACAACTTGTTCAACTTTGGTTTTTCCCAAAACAATGGCTAGCGGTATTAATACCGTGGCTAGCCACACTTCTTGCCTAAAGGCAGCTTCAGATTGATAACAAGTCTTTAGGCCCTTGATTGAAAACTCATAGGCGGTAAAAATCCTCTTTAATCCAGTTGCTTCGTTTTTCACAAGATACTTGTTAAGCGGTTAAAATAGTTACATCAATTTTACACAAATGTTTAATTATGAAAATAGCATTAGGCGTTGAATACATGGGTACCAACTTCCATGGATGGCAATTGCAAAAATCAGGTATTCGCACCGTTCAGCAAGTGGTTGAACAGGCGCTATCAAAAATTGCCGATCATCCTGTTAGAGTGTTTTGCTCTGGCAGAACAGATGCTGGTGTGCATGCCATTGAACAAGTTATTCATTTTGAAACCACTGCCATCCGCGAAGATAAGGCTTGGCTGTTTGGCGGTAATGTTAATCTTCCTCATGACGTTAACTTTACTTGGGCAAAACGAGTTGATGATGACTTTCATGCGCGCTTTAATGCTCATGCAAGGCGCTACCATTACAAAATACACAACACTCAAGTTCGCTCGGCAATTATTGGTCAACACTCTCTTTGGGAGCCAAGAGCACTCAATATTGAAAAAATGAGTGCAGCCGCACAGTGTTTACTAGGAGAGCATGATTTTTCTGCTTTTAGGGGTAGCCTATGCCAAGCCAAATCACCCATCAAAACCATTGAATTTATTCATTTAAGCAAACAAGATGATGAGATTCTATTGGACATTAAAGCCAACGCTTTCTTACATCACATGGTTCGCAATATTGTTGGCACACTACTCAGAGTAGGCAAGGGTGAGCGAGACGCCGAATGGGTTCAAACAGTTTTAGAATCTAAACAACGAAAACAGGCTGGCGCAACAGCTCAGCCTCAAGGGCTTTATTTTGTAAAAGCATTTTACGAAAATTTGTAGTTTTCACTTGTCCAAGAAAAAATCCAAGCCTAAGCTTGGATTTTTTTAACACTTGTTTTAAATTATTGCTAAGAAATAAGGTGCTTTAAAGGGCTGTGTGAAGCTGCCTCATCATCACCCAACTCTTTCCAGGCGTAACGTAATGCATCCGTACGACGATCATAAAAACGATCTTCGCCATACTCCTTCATAAACCCTGATTTTCTCAATACTTTTTCAATGCCCTCGGTACGTGCAAATAAAATCTCCACACCAGCTGCAGAACATCTATCTAACAAGCCTGCTAGCATTTCTTCACCTGAAGCATCAATTTGGTTAATACCCGCCATATCAACAATAATATATTTAAGACATTGATGCTTTTCAGCAATTAAATTAAGCATGCGATCTTCAAAATAACCCGCATTACCAAAGTATAGTGAACCCGAATACTTCACAATTGAAACCACTTCACAACGATCAAGCTTATTATCCAGTGCATTAACCAACATGGTTGAGCCACTATGCGCTGACAATTCGGTAAATCTTGGCTGCATTGTGCGGTATAAAAATAATGCCAACGATAAAACGACGCCGATCACAATGCCATTTTCCAAATGTGGCGCGAATAATAACGTTAATGCAAATGAAGATACCGCAACAATCGCATCGTGTTTTTCAACTTTCCAAGCGTGAATAATTGGTGCAAACTTAATCAAATTAATCACTGCCATAATAATAACTGCTGCCAGTGTTGCTTGCGGCAAATGATATAAAAGTGGTGTTAAAAATAGCAATGTAATACCAACAATCACCGCGGTAACAACTGACGAAAAGCCTGTAATTGCGCCTGCAGAAATATTAACCGCAGAACGCGAGAATGAGCCTGATACTGCATAACCTTGAAAGAAGCTTGATACAATATTAGACAAACCTTGGCCCATCAATTCTTGATCAGCATCTAGGCGTTGCTTAGTTTGTGCAGCCATTGCTTTGGCAATCGAAATAGCTTCCATAAAACCAATAAGACCAATAGTGATTGCCGTTACAATCATTTGATTCATTACTGAAAAATCAAATCCTGGCATGGTTAACGCTGGCAGACCTTCAGGGATTACACCAACAATAGCACCGCCATAGCCGCCTGCTTCGATAGAAGCACCAAAGTCAATCAACCAAGCAATGACTGTAGTAACGGCAACCGCCAATAAAACACCTGGTAATTTAGGCGCAAACTTCTTAACGGCAATCATAATAGCAAAAGCAATAAGGGCAATCAGTAGAGTAGCTACATGAGTATCTGAAGTTGCGTTTATAATCGTGCCCCAGACCTGCTCATAGGTATGTTCGCCATCTCCTTTCGCAACACCAAATACTTTGTTTAATTGTGAGGTACCAATAATAATCGCTGCTGCATTAGTAAAGCCAACAACTACTGGATGTGACAAGAAGTTAATAACAAAACCAAGCTTTAAGGCACCCAGTGCAAATTGAAATATGCCCACCATAAAGGCTAATAACGAAGCATAAATCACATACTCTTCCATACTTGCACCTTCAGGCAAAATAGTTGGCACCGCTGCTGCTGTTAACAATGAGACAACCGCAACTGGACCCGTGCCTAATTGGCGAGATGATCCCATTAATGCAGCAATCATAACTGGCAAAAATGATGCGTACAAACCATGTTGAGGTGGCAGGCCTGCTAATTGCGCATAAGCCATTGATTGTGGCACCAATACCAAGGCTACCGTCAAACCAGCAACCAGGTCTGCCTTTAAAATATTCGAGTCTTTAATCTCACCAATCCACGCCAGAAATGGCAAAAATCTTGCAATTTTATTCATTATGTATCCCTATTTATAAAGAAGTGGCGCCAAAGCACCAAGATTTGCACTTAATATCTCGTAAAGTGTAAATATAAGCACAATATTATATAATAATCCCTTCATTTAGTGCATGTAATTTTGTATAATAGTCGGCTTGTTCTTTTTTTCAAGAGCAACCTCCAAACCAAAGGATCAATTCATGAAATTATTTGAAAATTTACACTTTAACAATATTCGTGGCGATATTACTGGCGGTATCACTGCTGGCGTTGTTGCACTACCATTTGCCATTGCCATGGGTCTTGCTTCAGGCGCTGGCGCTATCGCTGGACTGTATGGCGCAATTATTACTGGCTTCTTTGCTGCATTATTTGGCGGCACCGGTGCGCAAGTATCAGGCCCTACTGGCCCAATGACTGTTGTTATGGCTTTAGTGGTCACACAGTTTATTACTTTTTTTGAAGGCAAGATTGATCCAGCCACTGGATTGATTTATACCCATGACGCGGCATTGGGCGCAGGCCTTGCCATTGCTTTCACTACTGTCGTTCTGGGCGGTATTTTTCAAATTATTTTTGGTTTATTAAAACTAGGCCGATTTATTAATCTCATGCCGCATCCAGTAACATCAGGCTTTATGACGGGTATTGGCGTAATTATTATTATTCTTCAAATTCCTCAAGTGCTTGGTTTTTATGAAATAAAAGGCTCAACCATGGGCATATTCTCACAGCTAGGCGATGTGGAAAATTACTTTGTAAACACGGGTGCGATGACCATAGCCTTTATCACACTTGTAGTTGTCTACTTGTTGCCTAAAAAAATTGGTAAATTTATACCGTCTCCACTATTTGCCTTAATCACTGGAACATTAATCTTATTCTTCTTTCCGGGAACTTTTTCATCAGGCATTAACTCAGGTGTAGAGCCATTAAACAATATGCTTCTAGGAGATATCCCTACAGGGTTGCCTGATTTCAACATGCCAACTTTTGAAATAAGCATTATTATTGACATGATTGCTGCCGGCATGATGCTGGCCATTCTCGGTTCAATTGACTCGCTATTAACTTCATTGGTTTCTGATGAGATTACACGTACACACCATAAGTCTGACCGTGAGTTAATCGGCCAAGGTATTGGTAATACATTATCTGGCTTGTTTGGCGGCTTACCGGGTGCGGGCGCAACCATGCGCACCATGACCAACGTTAAAGCAGGCGGCTTAACGCCTTTGTCTGGTGCATTGCACGCTATTATCCTGCTTGCAATCGTTCTAGGTGGTGCACAATATGCAAAAGAAATTCCATTGGCAGTACTGGGCGCTATTTTGGTTAAAGTAGGTACTGATATCATTGATTGGGAATACTTAAAGGGCTTAATCTCTACTCCTAAATCTGGCGCATTGATCATGATCGTGGTGTTAGGCATCACTGTGTTTTATAATTTAATGGCTGCTGTTGGCGTTGGACTTGTTATGGCTAGCTTAATCTTCTTACAAAGAATGACAGATGTGCAACTTGCTAGCATTGTATCGGTTCAAACGATTGAAGAAGCTGCCCACTTAGATGAAACCCACCAAGAATTAATTCGTGCAGGCAATACTTTATTCTATCAATTAAATGGCCCGATGAGCTTTGGCTCAGCTAAAGGTATCGTGAGAGATTTTTCAACTAAATCTGACTACAATAGAGTTATTCTAGACCTATCTAATGTGCCCGTGATTGATTACACAACCTCTAGGTCAATCTCAGAAATTTGTAATATTTGTCAGGAAAAGTCTGCAGAAATTACCATTGTTGGCGCAAATATCAAAGTAAGGCATTTTCTTGAAAACATTGGCATCGACAACGAGTTGATGAGCCACTAAATAGTTCTTTATCTTGCTCATAAAAAAGCCTGCATTATTGCAGGCTTTTTTATTGCTTAATCTATAAGCATTAAAAATCTTCATCCCAATCAACCAATACTTGACGAACGTCCATATCTATAGAAATTAAAAATGGCTCCATATAAGGCACCCAATGTTCTTTATTGTTCTTGCTTGATGAAGACTCTTTTTCTGCGTTAATAACCATAACACTATTTGAACCAGTATCAACCATATAAG
>ERZ1048686.360-NODE-360-length-46354-cov-6.264153_pt1 | contig 46354 bp, 50 predicted proteins | sample MGYA00383099_ERZ1048686 | MGnify/ENA primary metagenome ERZ1048686 (study PRJEB29581, sample SAMEA5548369) | metagenome | biome: marine; feature: coastal; material: water | depth 25 m | study: Short-term variability in the microbial, nano- and picoplankton... | reverse complement strand
GATCTTTAGCAGATATGTTGGGGGGAGTACCCCCTAAGTGGGGTCTACAAGACTAGCCAAACTCCTAAGGGGGGCAGTCAATCAACGCACACTTATCTCAATTATCAAAAGGGTACCAATTAGGGGATCAATTTGACCTGATGGTTATTTTATTAATTAAAATCAATAACTTGTATAAATATTGTGGCGGAGCGACAGGGATTCGAACCCTGGGAACCCTTTAGAGGCTCAACGGTTTTCGAAACCGTCCCGTTCGACCACTCCGGCATCGCTCCGCAGGGGTGGTTCAAAACAGGCGATAATCCCAGAGCATCAAAGCCGCAACTGCTTTTTGCGTAACCTTTGATTTATTCAAATGAAAGTGACGGAGGTTTGATGTGGCAGCGCATTGGCAAGATCCACAATCAGCTTTAGGATCGTTGATCAGTCGTTATCGGAAAGGTTCCTATGTCCCGTATTAGCATTGCAATTGCGAGCCTTTGTCTCGCGCTTCTGCCTGTTGCATCCTTAGCCAGCGAACGGACCGACAAACTGCTCGCGACCATGGGGATGGAACGCATGATCGCGTTGATGCAGCTTGAAGGTCAAAGTTATGCGGTCGAACTTGGCGACGAAATGCTGCCTGGCGGCTTTTCGGACAGCTGGGGTGCGACGGTCGCGCGGATATATGACACCGATGCGATGCAAACTGCGGTGCGACGCGGTTTTGCTGACGCATTGGAGGGCGTCGATATCAGCCCGCTCGAAGCGTTTTTCGAAACACCGGAAGGCACAACGATCATCAATCTCGAAATCTCCGCGCGCGAAGCTATGATGGACACCGCGATTGAGGATGAAGCAAAGCAACAGTCGCGCGCTTATGAACGTGCCGGGGATGATGCATTCATTCTTGTGGACGAATTTGTGAAAGCTGGCGATCTGCTAGAGGCGAACGTGGTTGGTGCGCTAAACTCCAACATGCAGTTCTATCGCGGTTTAGTGGATGGCGGTGCGTTTCAGCTCAGCGAAGACCAAATTCTCGCCGATGTCTGGGAACAAGAAGAGGAAACGCGCTCTGAAACCCGCGATTGGCTCTATGGCTTCTTGATAATGGCTTACACGCCTTTGGCCCCCGGCCAATTAGAGGCTTACACAGAGCTTAGTAAAACCCCCGAAGGCGCAGCCATGAATGCCGCGCTTTTTGAGGGGTTTGACAGCATGTATTCCGATATCAGCTACGCGCTGGGTCTAGCCGCTGCACGTGCAATGCAAATCGAGGATATTTAGCCTGTAACCTTCGCAAGGATTGCTTTGGCTTCCTCTGCTGGCGCATCGGCACGCCAAATTTCATCACCAATGGCAAAGAAATCGGTGACGGGCGCAAAGGCCTGTAGTGCAGCGTCATCGATTGCCCCTTCAGCGACAATTGGTACTTCGATCACTTCGGACCACCACTGAAACAAATCATGCTCCGCACGCGCGCCATCACCAAGCATATTTTCTCCAATAGGGCCGAAACTCACGTAGTCCGCGCCAGCCTCACCGGCATTCATCCCGTCATGGCGTGAAGTGCCACAAAACGCACCGATAATAGCATCTCCACCAAGCATTTTGCGGGTCTTGGCCACGCGCCGCGCGCCATCTCCTAGATGAACTCCATCAAGTCCGAGCTTTTCGACCAACAAAATATGCTCGTCAATGACCAATGCGACATCCCGCGCTTGGGTCACTCCGCTCAAAGCATCAGCAGCGCGGCAAATATCATCCTCATCCTGATTAGCCAAAGCAAGTCGTACGCAAGCCATGTCCACGCTGTCCAAAACCTTAGCTAACAGCGTCGGAAACACATCCAAATCAAATGCGGCTGGGGTGATCAAATATAACTGAGGCTGTTCGATATCGGACATAGATTATGCTCATTCATTCGCTGTTTGGCACGCTATACAATGCTTCTTTGCCTTTGGCTACTTACCAAACAATACACCCTCAAAACTTACGCACCGCGCCACGCCTTCCTATTTCGATAAATTTCACGGGAGAACTCGAGAGGGCTGGCCCTCTTACTCCTGCACCTGCAAAACCTTGAAACCTCTCAACTCTGGGCCTATTGCATCACCACCCATTCACAGGAGCCAGAAAATGCCAACAGAACAGCCACAACCCAGCTTCGTTCTGGTGCGCCCGCAAATGGGTGAAAACATCGGTGCGGCGTCGCGTGCAATGTGGAATTTTTCGTTGGATCGGATGCGTCTTGTGGCCCCGCGCGATGGGTGGCCGAACCCCAAAGCGGTAGCGATGGCCAGCGGTGCAGGGCGCTTGCTGGACGAAGCGCAGCTATTTCAAACAACGGCTGAGGCGGTTGAGGATTGCTCTTACGTATTCGCCACAACCGCGCGGCAACGTGGGCTAACGAAACCGGCGTTCTCACCAGAGGGTGCTATGAAACTGGCGGCCGAAAAAATTGCACAGGGCGAAAAAGTCGCGGTACTTTTCGGGCCAGAACGGGCAGGGATGGAGAACGATGATATCGCGCGCGCGAACGCGGTGATTAATGTGCCTGTGAACTCTGAATTCGGCTCTCTCAATCTCGCGCAATGTGTTCTTTTGATCGGGTATGAATGGCAACGTCAGGTTGGCAATATCACCCATGAGCGCACGGAAATGGCCAAGACCGTTTGGGCCTCGCAGGGTGAAACCGAAGCACTGGCCAAACACTACGAGGATCGCCTCGACGACGCGGGTTTCTTTTTCCCTCCCGAAAAGGTCGAAAGCATGCAAGTGAACCTACGCAATATGTGGTCGCGCATGCCCCTTACGCGTGCCGATGTGCAGATGCTGCACGGCGTCCTGCGACAAATGGTACGTTGGAAGAACAAAGAATAAAACTAATCAAGGCGCACCCTTGAAGGGTAGGGGTTTGGGGTCTACCTCTTTCGTCAACCAATCTCCCGCAGAAGAGGCAGAGAATGAGCAAGAAACGCAGCATTTTCGAAGAGGTCGAAACGGTAGAAAAAGCCGCGCCTATGACCGGCGTTATTGATGCAGGTAAGCGCGGAGCGCGCAAAGGCATTCGATTTTGGTTGATGACCCTATTCGCGCTAGTCGCGCTGATGATCCTTGTGGGCGGTCTTACCCGTCTCACCGATAGCGGCTTGTCGATCACCGAATGGAAACCCGTCACAGGCGCCATGCCGCCGATGTCGGAGGCCGCATGGCAAAGTGAATTCGACAAATACCGCGAGATCCCCGAATACAAACTGCAAAACCAGGGCATGTCTCTTGCAGAATTCCAATTCATCTATTGGTGGGAATGGGGGCATCGTCAGTTGGGCCGTGTCGTTGGGCTCGTTTGGGCCATCGGGTTTTTTGGCTTCCTGCTAACTCGCAATATTCCAACAGGTTGGACCGGACGCTTGCTTGGCATTGGCGTATTGGGCGGCATTCAAGGGGCCGTCGGCTGGTGGATGGTGTCGTCCGGGTTGACGGGAACGATGCTTGATGTGGCGTCCTACCGTCTTGCGACGCATCTTGGTTTGGCCTTTGTCATCCTAGGCTTCATCGCGTGGTTCGTTTTCGAGCTGAAATGCGAACAACGCCAATTGTTGCAATTTCGCCGCCACCGCGAAATCAGGCTCTATACGCTCACAACTTGGCTGACCGCCCTCGCATTCGTGCAAATCTTACTCGGAGCATTGGTCGCGGGCATTGACGCGGGGCGCACCTATACGGATTGGCCACTGATGTCGGGGAGCTTTATTCCACCATATCCGCTTGATCTAGATCCCGTTTGGCGAAATTTCTTTGAAAACGCGGGGCTCGTGCAATTTATGCACCGCATGGCGGGCTACGCCTTGCTTGTGTTTGGCCTGATCCTGTGGCGCACTGTGCGGCGTTCACCAAATTCAGGGACGCGCGGGGCATTCACGGTCGTGCTTGCGATGATGACGCTACAAATGCTACTTGGCATATTCACTGTCCTTTACGGCGCACCGCTTGAAATTGCGATTATTCACCAACTCGGTGCCGTGGCGCTATGGGTCTTAATACTGCGCGCGCGTTTCTATGCCGGCTACCCCACCCCAGATACACTGCGAGGAGCAGCATCATGAGTGCATATGACGATCTAATGGCCTTTCAGAAAGAGACCGAAGCGTTGGGCCAGATCATGGGCCGTTTGGGATGGGATCAAGAAACCACAATGCCGCGCGGGGCAGCGCCGCAACGGGCCGAAGAAATGGCTGCGCTTGAGGGTGTTTTGCATGCGCGCCGCACAGATCCACGCATCGGTGATTGGTTGTCCGAAGCCCACGCGCCAAGCGAAGTAGGTAAGGCCCAACTAAGATTGATCACACGCTCTTATGAGCGCGCCTCCAAGGTGCCTGCGGATCTCGCACAACGCTTGGCTAAACTGACATCGGCGAGTCAAGGCATCTGGGCACAGGCCCGCGCGGATGAGGATGTGACTGCCTTTTTGCCTACCTTGAAAGAGGTCGTCGCACTGAAACGCGAAGAGGGCGCTGCATTGGCGGCAGGTGGCGACGTGTATGACGCGATGCTGCAAGACTATGAACCGGGTGCCAGCGCCGAGAGCCTCAGTGCGATGTTCGCAGCTCTGCGTCCGCGTCTCAGCACATTGCGTGACGAAGTAATGGCGTCAGAGCAGCCTGCTGATCTTTATTTTGACTTTGACGAAGGCAAGCAAATGAAGCTGACGCGCAAGCTTGCCAAGACCTTCGGCTACGACATGAGCCATGGCCGCGTCGACAAAGCGGTGCATCCGTTCTCCTCCGGCTCTGGCCTTGATGTGCGCATCACCACGCGCACCAGCCTGCGTGATCCGTTCAATTGCCTCTATTCCACGATCCATGAGGTCGGCCATGCGTGTTATGAGCAGGGGATCAGCAATGACTATCTGCTCACGCCGCTTGGCAATGGTGTGTCCATGGGTGTGCATGAAAGCCAAAGCCGGATTTATGAAAACCAGTTGGGTCGCTCCCGTGCGTTCTGTGCTTGGCTTTATGGTCAAATGCGCGACACGTTTGGCGATTTTGGCGTGGCGGATGAAGACACGTTCTACCGCACCGTCAATAAATTGCGCCAAGGCTACATCCGCACGGAAGCGGATGAGGTACAGTATAACTTGCACGTGCTGCTGCGCTTTGATCTAGAACGCGCTTTGATCTCTGGCGATCTCGCTGTGGATGATCTGGAAACCGCTTGGAACGATCGTTTCGCGTCAGATTTCGGCTTTGCAGTGGATAAGCCATCGAATGGAGTTTTGCAGGATGTGCATTGGTCCGTTGGCCTGTTCGGCTACTTTGCGACCTATAGCTTGGGCAATGTGTATGCGGGCTGCCTTAATGAAGCGATGCGGGCGGATTTGCCAAATCTGGACGACACATTAGAGCAGGGGGATCCGTCCCAAGCAACGGATTGGCTGAATGAAGCTTTGCAACGCCATGGCGGATTGCGTGAACCGCGCGCAACGATTGCACATGCTTGTTCAGGCGTTGAGCCAAGCGAAGGGCCATTGTTGAACTATTTAGAGGGAAAGTTCTCTAATTTTTGAGGATCCATTTGCTTGCGGGCGCATCACGCGCCCGCCGCTTGAAAAAAAATTAAAATAAGAAAGAGCTGAGCGTTTGTAACGATGTTATAATTAGAAGGTCTGAAATATCGCTACAACAGTTGAGTGGGCTTTAGCGACCACTTCTATATGTACCGATGCGCTTTTCGTCTGGGTTTGTGTCCTCTTCGTTTGACGATCCGAAGTAGAGCGATAAGAATACAAGCCAAATTGCACAGCTTACCAATAAAAATGAAATCATCGTTGGAAAGAAACCGAGCTCTGTATCCAAGTGGCAATACAATACTCCGGCTACAGCTGCTAAATGTAGGCCTGCAACAAAACGCAAAGCAAATGTCGCATAAATTGAATTAACGTCCATTTTTCTATACTCCATTATCTATATGTTCAATTTATGGTTGAATCTTATACTTTAGTAGCATCAAGTTTGCAGAAGTAGTTCTGCAATTATGGCTGGGGCCCTAGTTGATGGTATCTAACCACTTGAATACGCTCTTAATTAGTGGGTCATTCTTACGAGACTCATGGAACGACACCCACACACTATCGATAAAAACGGGCGAATTTGGTAACTCGCAAAGGTCGTCAGATTGATTGGCTAAAGGGCGTGGCAGCATCGCTATATACGGCAGTTCTTGAATGGCTCTGAGCGCCATGTTCAAACCTTGCAATGAAATTCTTGGAGCCGCATCAAACTGATCTCTCAAAAAACTTTGATCAATAATCTGGCCAGGTACATCTATCAGCTCGATCCAACCTTCCAAATTTGAAACATGCGCCTTGCTTGCGAAAACGGCGTATTCAGTTGTAGCCACTTTCTTTCGTATTAATCGCCCTTCGGTGGGGGCTTCGCAGGTGAAAGAAAGGTCGACTTCTCCAAAAGCAAGAGATGACGGGTTCATACTAAGATGAATATTGATTTTGGGATCCGCACGCAGCGCTGACCGCCAGTGCCGCGAAAAGAAAGCCTGCATTACACGCAATTCGCAATATATTCTAAGCGTTTCAGTTGGCAGAGATGATGTGTCGGCTTCGATTTCGTCGATGTTTATTTTTGTTTTTTTTGCAATCTCGACCAATTGTTGACCCAATTCGGTCGGGCGCCACTCCTGACCATCCTTAATAAAAATTGGGTTTTGGTAGATCTCGGATAAGTTGTTGACGTGACGAGACACGGTCGTCGCATTAGTTCTAAGTGCCTTGGCAGCCGCGCTCATGGTCTTATATTCTGCTAGCGCTAAACAGTAGATCAGGTCATTCCAATTATGCATTCTAAAAGTCCGGTTTCTTCGTGTCAAAAAACGGTTCTAACACTTTAATCTGTTTAACCAGTGGATTAGCCTTACTGAAACGTCAAGTATGACCAATGTATTAAATGTCATATTTCCCAAAGCGCCACTATTGTTGTGAAAGATTGACTAGTGATTTTTAAGGTTTATTTATTATCTTTAGATATACCCCTAGCGTCGCAAATGCAACCTGAAAGTGAATTTAGGTAAAAAACAGTGGTCGCCGAAATCAATATCCTGAAGTATTTCGAAAACGGGAACCAAATGCACGCGCCAGAAGTACTTGATGGCTTCTGGATGGCGCGTGCTGGACGAAAAATCTCTGACGAAAAACCAGATGGAAGGACGGTATACTGGGTTTTGGTCTAAAAGGGCGTTGGGATAATTACTTTTTATCGCGCGCCGCTTTTTCGTTTTTGGTCAACGTCTGGTTCCAAACGTTCTTGGAGATCCCAAGCTCGGGCTTCATTGGCTTAGTTACGCCTTTCTTGACCTCACCACCCTTTTTCAGAAACTCCTGAATAAGCGCGTCATCGGTATTATTTTTAGGTACTTGTTTCATCTTAGTCCCTTTTACTCGGCGGTTGGCTCACTGTTGCCTTCTCCTAGCTCATCATCGCCTTGATCCGCGATCCAAGCGACGGAGACGACGCTTTCGTTTTTTCCCGTGTTAAACACTTTCACACCGCCAGCCGAACGTGAGCGGAAGGAAATCCCTTCAACAGGCACGCGGATTGACTGGCCCTTTGAGGTGGCGAGCATGATTTGATCGTCCAGTTCCACAGGGAAAGAGGCCACGACCTCGCCGCCGCGCATCGACTTGTCCATCGCCGTGACGCCCATGCCGCCGCGTCCGCGCAGAGGGTAATCGTGAGACGAGGACAATTTGCCCGCGCCGCCACTTGTGATGGTCAGGATCAGGTTCTCAATCGCAGACATTTCTGCATAGCGCTCTTGGGTTATCTGGCTGTTTGCGTCGCCCTCTTCCTCATCGGGCAGCTCCGCATCATCCGCGAGACCCGCCATAGCGCGGCGCATCTTGAGGTAGGCCGCGCGCTCGTCCGAGGTTGCCTCGAAGTGGCGAATGACCGACATCGATACAACCGTGTCTTTGCCTTGCAGTTTGATCCCGCGCACACCCGTTGAGGCGCGCGAGTTGAAAACACGCACGTCGGTCGCGCGAAAGCGAATGGCACGGCCGGAGTTCGTGACCAGCATCACATCGTCATCATTGCTGGCAATGCGTACATCAATCAGTGTGGTGCCTTCATGCTCACCCTCGAACTTCATCGCAATCTTGCCGTTGCGCATGACGTTGGTGAAATCGGACAGCTTGTTGCGGCGCACTGTGCCCGCAGAGGTCGCAAAGACCACTTGCAGATCGTTCCAATCTTTTTCATCACGATCTACTGGCATAATAGCGGCAATAGAGACACCTGTTGGGATCGGCAGGATATTCACAATCGCCTTGCCCTTAGCTGTACGTCCCCCAAGAGGGAGGCGCCATGTTTTGAGCTTGTAGCTCATCCCATCCGTCGTGAAGAACAAGAGCTGCGTGTGTGTATTGGCGACGAACAACGTGGTAATCACGTCCTCATCTTTGGTCTGCATGCCAGCAACACCCTTGCCACCACGACGCTGCGCGCGGAAATCGATGAGCGGCGTGCGTTTGATGTAGCCGCCAGAGGTGATGGTAACTACCATATCCTCGCGCTCGATCAGGTCTTCGTCTTCCATGTCGCCGGACCAATCAACGATCTCTGTGCGACGGGGCACTGCGAATTTTTCGCGCACTTCGGATAGCTCGTCGCGGATGATCGCCATGATACGATCACGCGAGCCGAGGATTTCGAGGTATTCGCGGATCTTGCCTGCGAGCAGTTTCAGCTCATCTGTGACTTCCTTGACGCCGATTTGGGTCAAACGCTGTAGACGCAATTCAAGTATTGCGCGGGCCTGTGTTTCAGACAGGTTATATGTGCCGTCGTCGTTCATCTTGTGGGTCGGATCATCGATTAGGTTGATGTATTCCGCGATCTCCATTGCAGGCCAACGGCGCGTCATCAGCTTTTCGCGTGCTTCAGCCGCGTCTGCGGAAGAACGGATCGTTGCAACGACTTCGTCTACATTGGTAACGGCGACAGCGAGGCCGCAGAGGATATGGCTCCGCTCACGTGCTTTGCGCAGCTCATAGGCGGTGCGTCTTGCAACAACATCCTCTCGGAAGTCTATGAAACTAGTGAGAAATCTCCGAAGTGTCAAAGTCTCAGGACGACCACCGTTCAGCGCGAGCATATTACAGCCGAAATAGGTTTGCATCGAGGTGAAGCGGAACAATTGGTTCAGAACGACTTCTGGGGTCGCATCGCGTTTCAGCTCCACCACGACACGCACACCATTGCGGTCGCTTTCGTCTTGAACATGAGCGACGCCTTCGATCTTTTTCTCTCGCACTTGCTCCGCGATCTTTTCAATCATCGTGGACTTGTTCACCTGATAAGGGATCTCGTCGATAACGATCGCGTAGCGGTCTTTGCGGATTTCTTCGACGCGGGTTTTCGAGCGGATCACAACAGAGCCACGACCCTCAAGATAGGCTTTACGCGCGCCAGAGCGGCCAAGCATGATACCGCCTGTGGGGAAGTCAGGTCCGGGCACATACGCGATCAATTCTTCCGTCGTGAGATCAGGGTTTTCTATCAACGCAAGCGTCGCTGTAACCACCTCGCCAAGATTGTGCGGTGGAATATTTGTGGCCATGCCGACGGCGATACCGCCAGCACCATTGACCAACATGTTTGGATAGCGCGCTGGAAGGACTGTCGGTTCTCGGTCCTTTCCGTCGTAGTTGTCCTGAAAATCTACCGTTTCCTTGTCTATATCGGACAAAAGAAAAGCAGCGGGCTTGTCCATGCGGACTTCAGTATATCGCATGGCGGCGGCGTTATCACCGTCCATAGAACCGAAGTTACCCTGACCATCAAGCAAAGGCAGCGACATCGAGAAGTCTTGCGCCATACGCACCAAAGCATCGTAGATCGCGCTGTCACCATGGGGGTGATATTTTCCCATTACGTCCCCAACGGCACGCGCGGATTTGCGGTAGCTCTTCTCGTGGGTGTTGCCCGCCTCATGCATCGCATAGAGGATGCGGCGGTGCACAGGTTTCAGGCCATCGCGCAGGTCGGGAATCGCCCGACTAACGATCACAGACATCGCATAATCAAGATAGGAGGTCTTCATCTCCTGCGTGATTGAAATGGATGGGCCTGTGTATGTGGAAACTACCGGCTGACTTTCGCCTTCGTTTTCAGGGGTTTCTGGTGTGTCGTTCACGTGAACTTTCCCGCCTTGTCACCGCGCACTCGTTTTGCCTGAGACGCTACATTTTGTTAGCTCGAGTGTATCAGAAACATGATGTGGGGTGCAATGGGGAGGGTGCCTAAAAGCGGTCAAGTGGGTTCATTTTGGAGTATTTCGTTCCCTCAATCGTCACACCCAGTTTTAGGCCGGCTTGGCCAAAAATAATGCTAATAACGGGGGCGGAATTCGTGGTGGTCGAGGCGCTGAAGTTTTGACCGTCATCATAGATCGCTGCTTCTACGTTTGCGCCAAGTTCCCAGCCGTCGCTTGCGCGGAAATTGATGAGCGCGTCTTCTGTCATGAAAAACAACACATGGGCGTATTGGTTGGCACCGATCTGCACGCCCCAGTTTGCCTTGGTCGTATTGTAATACTCAACAGATACGCCGCCAACGCGCAAAGCACCGCGTCCAAAGCCACCACCAAATCCAAGACCTGCCTCTGTTATCAAAGGCAAAACTAACATACCTGTAGAGCGCGCAGCCAAAGATCGCGTTTTGCCGTAGGTCGCGAACATTTCCGCAAGGGTGGCATCCACTCGAGCGTCTAGGCGGTCAGGGGCCGTGTTGCCGTTAATGCGATCGCAGCCACTAAGCGCCACAGCACTGCCAGCCAATCCAGAAAGCGCAAATGCGCGACGGGAGAATGTCGTCATGGGGATACCTGCTTTTTGCCTCATCGTCCCAGCTCTTGCGGCTGGAGTTAATGAGACAGTAGCAAATGAGCGCGTAAAAGTCATGTCACAGTTAAGCGTGTGAGCAAAAATCAGCGTATATTGTTACCCATTTGCCAGAATTTCAGCAACGCGCGGCGCGAAATAACTCAGAACACCATCGCAACCAGCACGTTTAAAGCACATCAGGCTTTCCATCATCACGCGCTCGCCATCGATCCAACCATTTTGTGCGGCCGCCTCGATCATCGCGTATTCACCGCTCACTTGGTAGGCGTAGGTTGGCACACCAAAGCTGTCTTTCACGCGACGGCAGATATCAAGATAGGGCATGCCAGGCTTGACCATCACCATATCTGCGCCTTCTTGAAGGTCACGCTGGATCAAGCGGATCGCTTCGTTAGAGTTGGCGGGGTTCATCTGGTAGGTTTTCTTATCGCCCTGCAACGCACCAGACGCCCCAACGGCATCGCGGAACGGGCCATAATAGGCAGAAGCATATTTAGCTGCGTAGCTCAAGATCATCACATGTTGATGCCCCTCGACCTCCAAAGCGTTGCGCATCTCGCCGATGCGGCCATCCATCATGTCAGAAGGTCCAATGATATCGGCACCAGCCTCTGCCTGCGCAAGGGTCATTTTAACCAGCGCCTCGACCGTGCGATCATTAACGATGATGCCATCTTCAATAAAACCGTCATGGCCATTGATGTTATATGGATCGAGCGCGACATCGGTCATCACCGCAATATCAGGGGCGGCGTCCTTGATGGCGCGGGTCGCTTGATTGCTGAGGTTGTTAGGGTTCCACGCCTCTGCACAGTCTTCGGTCTTTAGGCTGCCATCGGTGTATGGAAACAGGCAAATCGCAGGTATTCCAAGGCTTTGCGCTTGTTTTGCTGCCTCTGCAATCTTGTCTACGGAACGCCGCATAACGCCCGGCATGGAGCCAACCGGCTCTTCGATACCCTTGCCGTCGCGCACGAAGATTGGCCAGATTAGATCGGCGGGGCTCAAGAGGTTTTCTTGCGTGAGCCCGCGCAAGGCCGATGTGCGGCGTGCCCTACGAAAACGGGCTGCGGGAAAGGCGGCGACGGTCGGGGTCATCAAGCTTGGCATGGGCGTCCTATTTGCAACTATGGCTCGCACAAGACTTGCCACGCACATCGCCCCAGAACAAGGCTGGGAATTACATAAAAGGCGAGCTATATGGCACGATAAGATATGCCTAGCCCCGCGAGAGTTGCTTTGGAACTGACAGACGCCCTTTTTGAACTCATTGATATGCGTTCGTTTTCAAACCTTTGGTTCTGGATCGCTTTGGCTGTGATGTGGTCAACGGCCTCGCATTGGGTGCTGGGCGTACCCTATGATTTGGTGATGCGTGCGCGGCGTGACGGGGGCAGGGCTGTTGTGGATGTGGAAGACATGGTGCGCATCAACGTAGAGCGCTTACTCTATATCGGTCGCATGTCGGGCCTTTGGCTTGCGGGCTTGACGTGTTTCTTGCTGACGGGGCTTGGATTGCTCGGGTTTGTCTATTTTGTAGAGTTCGCGCAAGCCTTGTTCTTGCTGCTGTTGCCAATGACCTTCGTCGGCTTAATGAGCCTGAACACAGCGCGTCTTATCCACGATACTGCGGCTTCAGGTGAAATGCTTTATAAACGCTTGTTCCGGCATAGAGTGTTCGTTCAGATCATTGGAATGGTGTCGATCTTCGTGACTGCGATGTGGGGCATGTACACAAATCTTGCGCTTGGTCCTTTTGGCTTTTGACGCGAACGGCTCAAGGACCAAATCCTCTTTATGAAACCTGCTTCCCATATGACCGTCTCGGGCGCGCCCGAAGGCTTTGACGCGCAGCTGATTTTGCGCGAACTAGACGCCAGTGATGGCCCAGTGTGCCATATTGCGCGCGACGACAAACGCTTGGTCGCAATGCAGGATGCTTTGCGTTTCTTTGCGCCAGACATGCCAGTGGTGGTGTTTCCCGGTTGGGATTGCCTGCCCTATGATAGGGTCTCGCCCAACGCGGATATTTCTGCGGCGCGCATGGCAACGCTGGCGGCACTCGTGCATGGAATGCCAAAACGTTTTGTCTTGCTCACAACTTTGGGGGCCGCAACACAGCGCATTCCAGCGCGTAAGATCCTGCGCGAAGCCGCGTTTTCTGCACAGGTGGGTGGCCGCGTTGATGAAAAAGCTTTGCGTAATTTTCTTGTACGTATGGGATTTGTGCAAAGTCCGACGGTGATGGAACCTGGTGACTATGCAGTGCGCGGCGGGATCATTGATATCTTTCCTCCCGGCGAACAGGGCCCGATCCGGCTTGATCTGTTTGGCGACATCTTGGATGGCGCACGTCGGTTTGATCCTGCGACCCAGCGCACCACAGAGAAGTTGGACTTAATTGAACTCGCTCCTGTATCCGAGGTGATTTTGGATGATGAGGCGATCACGCGGTTTCGCCAGAATTATCGCATCGAGTTCGGCGCGGCTGGCACGGATGATCCGCTCTATGAAGCGGTCAGTGCTGGGCGAAAGCATCAAGGTGTTGAACACTGGATGCCTTTCTTTCACGAAGAACTTGAAACGCTTTTCGACTATCTGCCTAAGGCAAGCATTACTTGCGACGATGCACTGACGCCTGCGCGCATTGCACGTTGGGAAAGTGTGGCAGATCAATATGAAACTCGCAAAATCGCGATGGCCGCGAAAAAACGCATGGATTCAGTTTATAAGCCTGCGCCTGCTGAGTTGCTTTATCTCGATGAAGGAGCATGGGACGCTGTGATGGCGGATCGCCGTGTGATTCAATTTAGTGCCTTGCCGCAAGCTGTGGGGCTTGGGGTAACAGATGCATCCGGGAGGATCGGGCGGAACTTCGCGCCTGAGCGTCAACAGGAAAGCATCAGCCTTTTCGGGGCTTTGGTCGCGCATATAAAAGTGAAAATGACCCAAGGGCCGGTTGTCATAGCGTCTTACTCAGAAGGTGCACGTGAACGCCTTATGGGTTTGATCGAAGACGAAGGCCTCGCGGAGACTATCGCCGTGCGCGATGCGAAGAGCGTCGGGAAACGCGGATTACATTTGGTCGTTTGGGCACTTGAGCATGGGTTTGAAACACCGGATATGACGGTGATTTCAGAGCAGGATGTTCTTGGGGATCGCCTTATTCGGGGCGCAAAAAAGCGCAAGAAGGCCGCGAACTTCCTGACGGAAACCCAAAGCCTCAATCCCGGCGATCTGGTCGTACATGTGGATCACGGAATTGGGCGATATCAAGGGCTTGAAGTGATCACCGCCGCAGGGGCTGCGCATGAGTGTATCATGCTTGACTATGCGGAAAATGCGCGACTGTATTTGCCTGTCGAAAATATCGAGTTGCTTAGTAAATATGGTCATGAAGAAGGCCTTTTAGACCGTCTTGGTGGTGGGGCGTGGCAAAGCAAAAAGGCCAAGCTGAAAGAGCGCATTCGCGAAATGGCAGACAAGCTTATTCGCGTCGCGGCTGAACGCGCGCTGCGCCGCGCACCGATCATGGAACCACCGCCCGGCATGTGGGACGCTTTCTCTGCGCGCTTCCCCTATCAAGAGACCGACGATCAACTAGGTGCTATTGGCGATGTACTGGCGGATATGGGCTCTGGTCAACCGATGGACCGCCTTGTGTGCGGTGATGTTGGCTTTGGTAAAACCGAGGTCGCGATGCGTGCCGCCTTCATTGCTGCGATGTCTGGCGTTCAGGTGGCGATCATTGCGCCGACCACCTTGCTGGCACGTCAGCATTACAAAAGTTTCGCGGAGCGGTTTCGTGGTTTTCCCATTGAAGTTAGACCCTTATCGCGTTTCGTGACGACTAAGGACGCCGAAGAAACCCGCAAGCGCATGGCTGATGGCACCGTTGATATTGTCGTCGGCACCCATGCGTTACTCGCTAAAAATACCAAGTTTAACAATCTTGGTTTGCTGATAATTGATGAAGAGCAGCACTTTGGCGTTGGCCACAAAGAGCGCCTCAAAGCGCTGCGCACAGATATTCACGTGCTCACGTTAACCGCGACGCCGATCCCGCGGACCTTGCAGCTGAGCCTGTCTGGCGTGCGTGATCTGTCGATCATCGGAACGCCGCCCGTTGATCGCTTGGCCATCCGCACCTATGTCAGCGAATTTGACGCGGTCACGCTGCGCGAGGCGCTATTGCGCGAACATTATCGCGGCGGGCAATCTTTCTATGTCGTGCCAAGGATTTTGGACCTGCCCGAGATCGAGACCTTCCTTAAAGAGCAACTGCCCGAATTGTCATATATGGTCGCGCATGGTCAGATGGCGGCGGGTGAACTTGATGATCGCATGAACGCATTTTATGACGGTAAATATGATGTGTTGCTGGCGACCACGATTGTGGAAAGCGGGCTTGATATCCCGACGGCCAACACGATGATCGTGCACCGTGCGGATATGTTTGGTTTGGCGCAGCTCTATCAGATCAGGGGCCGTGTGGGTCGTTCTAAAACGCGCGCCTACGCTTATTTGACAACGAAACCACGCACCAAATTGACCACAACCGCAGAAAAACGTTTGCGCGTTTTGGGATCACTCGACACGCTCGGGGCAGGGTTCACACTGGCCTCACAAGATCTCGATATTCGTGGGGCTGGCAATCTGCTGGGTGAAGAGCAATCGGGCCAAATGCGTGATGTGGGATATGAGTTGTACCAATCCATGTTGGAAGACGCGATTGCGAAAATCCGTTCAGGCGAGATGGATGGCCTGTCCGTCAATGATGATCAATGGGCGCCGCAGATCAATCTGGGCGTGCCCGTGTTGATCCCTGAGGATTATGTGCCTGATCTTGATGTGCGTTTGGGCCTCTATCGTCGTTTGTCATCGCTTACTACCAAGGTTGAATTGGAAGGTTTTGCTGCTGAATTGATTGACCGTTTTGGCAAACTGCCCAAAGAGGTGAATACGCTGATGTTGGTCGTGCGCATTAAAGCGATGTGTAAGAAAGCTGGTATCGCGAAATTAGACGGCGGGCCTAAGGGTGCGACTGTACAGTTCCATAATGATAAGTTTGCGTCTCCAGAAGGTTTGGTCAGCTTTATTCAAAGCCAAAAGGGTCAAGCCAAGGTCCGCGACAATAAGATCGTGGTGCTGCGCGATTGGAAGACGGATGTAGATAAGATCAAAGGCGCATTTGCGATTGCGCGCGATCTGGCGGAGCATGCGGGTGCGATCAAACGTCGAGCGGGGTAGCGAATTTTAGAAAATTTGTTACCCTTTCGGTAGGGGTGTTTTTGGAGATAGAAAGCGTTTAACTTTTGAACCATGCTTTGATTTGAGGCGCGAGCCAGGCCCAAAGCGTCGGTGCGCCCTTGGCGACTTTAGACCCAACACGGCTTTCAATTGTCTCGTAGGTCACGCAGTAGTCGGTCCAGCTGCCACCATTAGACATCAGGTTCTGGTTTGGCGGCTGGAAGCGATCGAGCGATTTTGCGAAGATCGCGTCTGGTGTTTGTGCCGCTTCGAACTCATTCCAAATAGCGCGCAGTTCTTCGTTTTGATCGTCTGGCAGTATTCCAAAAATGCGATCTGCGGCTTTAGTTTCCTTTGCTTCCATAGCTGAAACATCGTGATCGCCAAAGATCGGCGCGTCGCCGGCATCGATTTCAACGAGATCATGGAGCAGCAACATTTTGATAACGCGATTTATATCGACGCCATCGGGGGCATGTTCGCCCAAAACCAGCGCGTAAAGCGCAATATGCCAGCTGTGTTCGCCCGAATTTTCCGAGCGTGATCCATCGCATAGGGTCGTGGCGCGCAGGATTGATTTCAGTTTGTCCGCTTCGTTCAGAAACGCCATTTGCGCATCAAGGCGCACGCTCATTCTGTGTCCAGTTTCGCTGCCGCCGCATCAATACGCGCATCAAGCAATTTGCGCGCGCGTATGATCGCCATGCGCACACGGGCCGCTGTCATAAAGGCTTCCTCAGCCGTCGTTGAAGAACTCGCGAGGTTGTTGCCGATATCGACAACCAATTCCTCGTCACCCAAAGCAGTCGCCGCTTCGATTGCATCAATGGCCAAATCGTGGGCCAGTTTGTCAATGATCGCACTCATACGGGCAGCTCCTTTACCGTGTTGTCTCCGTCAGGCGGCGTTTCACATAGGTTGAGACGTTGCCAATCATCGTATCCATTTGATCTTCCTCGGAGAAGAAGTGGCCAGCGCCATCAAGCTCTTGGTGGGTGATCGTGATGCCCTTTTGCTCGTGCAACTTGTTGACAAGGCTTACCGTATCAGCAGGTGGGGCAACGCGATCCGCAGAACCATTGATCACAAGACCAGAGGCCGGGCAGGGTGCGAGAAAGCTGAAGTCATACATATTCGCAGGCGGGCTAACAGAGATGAAGCCAGTGATTTCAGGACGGCGCATCAAAAGTTGCATACCAATCCACGCACCAAAGCTGAAACCTGCGACCCAACAATGTTTGGAGTTGTTGTTCATTGATTGCAGGTAATCGAGTGCTGATGCTGCGTCGCTTAACTCACCAATGCCCTGATCATATTCGCCTTGCGAACGACCCACCCCACGGAAGTTAAAACGCAGAACCGTGAAGCCCATGTTATAAAACGCGTAGTGCAGATTATAGACAACCTTATTGTTCATTGTTCCGCCAAATTGCGGATGCGGATGCAGCACGATTGCAATCGGCGCGTCCTTTTCCTTTTGTGGGTGATAACGGCCCTCTAAGCGACCTTCGGGACCTGGGAAAATAACCTCGGGCATGTATCGTAAACTCCTGCCGTAAGTGCCTCTGGCGTCATTCTTGACGAACACTTCAGAGCACTTTAGAACGATTCTAAGCTGAGCGAAGCTCGGCCTTCGTCACGCGTCTATGCAATGCCTGCGCGAAGGTCAATCTTTTCAGCGTGCATGCGTAAGTGTAAGCGCGTAAAGCGGACTATTTAGGGGCATTGTCATGAAGTTATCGACAAAGGGGCGCTACGCGATGGTTGCTTTGACGGATATCGCACTTCAAAGCGGCGAAACGCTGGTGACTTTGGGTGATATTTCTAAACGTCAGGATATTTCGCTGCCTTATCTTGAGCAATTGTTTGTGAAACTGAGGCGCGCAAAGCTTGTTGAGTCTGTACGCGGGCCTGGGGGCGGATACCGTTTGGCGAATGCGCCCTCAGAAATCCGTGTGCTCGATGTACTTGCTGCGGTCGATGAGACGGTGAACGCGATGCATAAGGGGGCTGGGGCCTCTGGTGGCAGTTCGGGCAGTCGTGCGCAATCGATGACCAATCGTTTGTGGGAAGGGCTGAGTGCGAATGTGTATGTGTATCTGCATCAAACGCGCCTGTCAGATGTGGTGACCAATGGCCTCGCGCCTTGTCCTGCAGTGCCTACACTCTTTGATATTGTGGATGAATAGATGAGCCGGATCTATTTGGATCATAACGCGACTGCACCACTGCGGGCTGAGGCGAAGGCTGCGATGATCTCAGCAATGGAAGCTGCCGGCAATCCTTCTTCTGTGCATGCCGAGGGGCGCGCGGCGAAGTCGATAGTAGAAAAGGCGCGTGCACAAGTCGCCAGTGCCTTTGGTGCGGATGGGGCTGACATCGTCTTTACTTCTGGTGCCACTGAAGCTGCGAGTTTGGCCTGTTTCGGGCGTGATTTATCCAGTGCGAGGGTTGAGCATGATGCTGTTTTGAGCTGGACCTCTGGTGGGTTGGGCGTTGATGCTAAAGGCGCCGTTAAGATTGACGACCCCGGCAAGAGTACTTTGCAGTTAGCGAATTCTGAAACGGGCGTTGTGCAGGATCTTATCGACGGAATTGCCGTCTCTGACATGACGCAGGCCTTCGGCAAGCAACCCGTCGCGTTCAATTGGTCCGGCGCGGATATGGCGCTTATTTCGGCGCATAAGCTTGGTGGGCCCAAAGGTATCGGTGCGTTGGTTTTAAAGCGCGGTCTTGATGTGCACGCTCAAATCAAAGGTGGCGGTCAGGAAATGGGGCGGCGCTCTGGCACCGAAAACATTATTGGTATCGCTGGTTTCGGGGCGGCCGCAGAGGCGGCGCAACGCGATTTAGAGCAAGGTGTTTGGGCTAAAGTTGAGAAACTTAGAAACATTCTAGAAAGCGCTATTGCAGATCGCGCTAAACGTACTATTTTTGTCGGGAAAGAAGCTGCACGCCTGCCAAACACATCTTGCATTATGACCCCCTCTTGGAAGGGCGAGACACAAGTCATGCAAATGGACCTGGCCGGATTTGCGATTTCAGCGGGCTCTGCTTGCTCAAGTGGAAAAGTCAATGCCAGCGGTGTTTTGATGGCGATGGGATTCACTGAGCCGGACGCAGCCTGCGCGATAAGGGTCTCTTTGGGGCCTGAGACGACAGAACAACAGGTGCTGGCTTTCGCGGATGCGTGGCTAGCCCAACATGAGAAATTTCGCGCGCGTAACGCGTGAGTAAGTCTAAGAACTGGAGGCCGACATGGCAGCACTGGATAATGGGACCGAGACTGGCGTCAAAGAGGGCGTAGATCAGGAAACCGTCGATGCGGTGCGCGAGGTTGGCGGTGCGTATAAATACGGTTGGTCCACTGACATCGAGATGGAATATGCGCCAAAGGGTCTGAATGAAGACATCGTGCGTTTGATTTCCTCCAAGAATGACGAACCTAAGTGGATGTTGGAATGGCGTTTGGAGGCCTATCGTCGTTGGTTGACGAAGGTTGAGCCAGATTGGGCGATGGTTGACTATCCTGAGATTGATTTTCAGGACCAGTATTATTATGCGCGCCCGAAAAGCATGGCCGTGAAGCCGAAGTCCTTGGATGAGGTGGACCCGAAACTGCTCGCCACTTACGCTAAGCTTGGCATCCCGTTGAAAGAACAGATGATCCTTGCTGGTGTTGAAGGCGCAGAAGATATTGACGCGGAAGCCCCACGCAAAGTCGCTGTAGATGCGGTGTTTGACAGTGTATCTGTCGGCACAACCTTTCAGGACGAGTTGAAAAAGGCAGGCGTAATCTTCTGTTCCATCTCGGAAGCGATCAAAGATCACCCAGAACTGGTCAAGAAGTACCTCGGCACGGTCGTACCTGTATCTGACAACTACTATGCGACGCTGAACTCGGCTGTCTTTTCTGACGGTTCCTTCGTTTACATCCCACCTGGCGTGCGTTGTCCGATGGAGCTTTCAACATATTTCCGCATCAATGCGGAGAACACAGGCCAGTTTGAGCGGACATTGATCATCGCTGATAAAGGCAGCTATGTCAGCTACTTGGAAGGCTGTACAGCACCCCAGCGCGATGAATCTCAGCTGCACGCGGCAGTGGTCGAAATCATCATCGAAGAAGACGCTGAGGTGAAATATTCCACCGTTCAAAACTGGTACCCCGGTGATGAAGAGGGCAAGGGTGGCATCTATAACTTTGTGACCAAGCGCGCTGATTGCCGTGGGGATCGGGCTAAGGTGATGTGGACGCAGGTTGAAACCGGCTCTGCAGTGACGTGGAAATACCCAAGCTGCATTCTTCGTGGAAACGAGAGCCAAGGTGAGTTTTATTCCATCGCCATCGCGAACAACATGCAGCAGGCCGATACGGGCACAAAGATGATCCACTTGGGCAAAAACACCAAGTCGCGCATCGTCTCGAAAGGGATTTCAGCGGGTAAAGCGCAGAACACATATCGTGGGCTTGTTTCCATGCATCCGAAAGCGAAAGACGCGCGCAACTTTACGCAGTGCGACAGTCTTCTGATCGGCGATCAATGTGGCGCGCATACTGTGCCTTATATCGAGGTCAAGAATAACTCTGCACGGGTTGAGCACGAGGCGACAACGTCAAAAGTTGACGATGAGCAGCTGTTCTATTGTCGGCAGCGCGGCATTGGTGAAGAGGATGCGGTCGCCTTGGTTGTGAACGGCTTCTGTAAAGAGGTGTTGCAAGCGTTGCCAATGGAATTTGCGATGGAAGCACAGCAATTGGTGGCGATTTCGCTCGAAGGGTCTGTGGGCTAAGGCATGAGCAAGATCGCGCTCCTTTCAGCAGTAATCACCGGCGTTTTTTGCGCGGTGTTTGCAATGCTGGTGACAACGCTTGGTATGCTGATTTCATTGGTGCCGGGCGTGTTGATTGCGTTCGTGTCGGGTTTTCGTGGATCGCTCTTTGATGGTTATGTGACGAAAGCGAGCAAGTGACTCAAGTCATTTCCATAGACCGTCCAGAGTTGACGATGCCAGACGGCGAGGCCGCGCATTTACGTGCGGCTTACGGCGCGGCAGATGTCATTTTGGAATTTGGGGTTGGTGGCTCGACTGTCATGGCGGCTGAAATGGTGGGAAAGACAATCACATCTGTTGAGACAGATCAGTTCTGGGTGGACGCCTTGAACGAGTGGTTCGAACACAACCCCGCGAAAAGCAAGCCTGATATCATTTGGGCGAACATTGGTCCGACCAAGGCATGGGGGCGCCCAAAAACCGAAAACCACTGGAAAGATTATGCAAAATATCCTCTAGAGATCTGGTCGTTAGAGGGCCTACCCGATCCAGATGTCGTGCTTGTCGACGGCCGTTTTCGCGCCGGATGCATACTCGCAACCGCGTTTCAAATACGCAAACCTACGCGTGTCTTGGTTGATGATTATGAACATCGCACAAGCTATCACGCGGTAGAAAAAATTGTAGGCGCACCGCGCTTGATAGGCCGTATGGCCGAATTTGAGATAATCCCGACGCCGATCCCTGCAAGTCACTTGCTCGAGATCATCACACTCATGCAGGACCCGTATTAGGGCCGCAAACTGAACTAAACGAGGACGCAAAAATGCTGAATATCAAGAACTTGCACGTTTCTCTTGAAGAAGAAGACAAGCAAATCCTCAAAGGCGTCGATTTGACGGTTGAGGCTGGGAAAGTCCATGCGATCATGGGTCCAAACGGCTCTGGTAAGTCAACGCTGTCTTATGTGCTCTCTGGAAAAGAAGGTTATGAAGTGACCGAAGGAAGCGCTGATTTGCTGGGTGAAGATCTGCTTGAGATCGATCCTGAGGAACGTGCAGCGCTTGGTTTATTTTTGGCATTTCAATATCCAGTAGAGATTCCCGGCGTCGGCAACATGACGTTTTTGCGAACAGCGGTGAATTCCCAGCGAAAAGCGCGCGGTGAAGACGAAATGAGCGCGTCTGAGTTTCTAAAAGCCGTACGCGAGCGCGCGAAATCGCTGAAGATCGACGCTGATATGTTAAAGCGTCCGGTCAATGTTGGTTTCTCTGGCGGTGAGAAAAAACGCAACGAAATCCTTCAGATGGCAATGCTTGAGCCAAAGATGTGTATCTTGGATGAAACAGATTCCGGTCTGGACGTCGATGCGATGAAGCTGGTGGCTGAGGGCGTGAACGCGCTGCGAAATGAAGGTCGCGGTTTCCTCGTGATCACGCATTATCAACGCCTTCTGGACCATATCAAACCGGACGTCGTTCACATCATGGCCAATGGTCGTATCGTGAAAACTGGTGGGCCGGAGTTAGCATTGGAAGTTGAGCAAAACGGTTATGCGGATATTTTGGCAGAGGTGGCATAAATGGCCTTAGCACAGGTAAAGATAGACGCGACGGAAGAGCGTTTGAACACGCTTGATATGCCGCAAGAGGGCTGGAGCACCGCTGCGCGTAAGGATGCTTTGATGCGTCTGCGTAGCATGGGCTTGCCATCGCGGCGCGACGAGTATTGGAAGTACACGCGTCCAGACACATTAGTTCAGCCTAAAGCGCTGGATGCAGCGGTGCTTCAAACGGACGAGGTGCCTGTCTTTGACGCTTTGGAACGTTTGAAAATTGTGTTTGTCGACGGTGTTTTCAGTGCTGACGAGTCTGATGATCTTGTACTAGAAGGTGTCGCAATTGAGCGTCTCGCGGATGCGACAGCTGATATTCACTGGGCCAAAGGTCTTTACGGTGTTTTGGAAAACAAGGGTCAAAACCCTGTTGAACGCCCGCTTGCTGCGCTAAACACAGCCTATGCAACCGATGGCGTGTTAATCCATGTAACGGGTAAGCCGAGTAAGCCGATCAGTATGATTTATCGTCATATTTCAGAATCTTCTGACGCGATCCTTCACCATATTGTCAAGATCGACAAGGGCGCGGAAGTGACAATTTTAGAGAACGGTCCCGCGGCAGCACGCTTCAACAAGTGTATGGAGATCGACGTCGCAGATACGGCCACGTTCCATCATGTGCGCGCGCAGGGACGCGACCATGAACGACGCGCGGCTACCCATGTGTTTGCACGTTTGGGAACAGAATCGACCTTCAAAAGCTTCACGCTCACAGCCAATGGCGTGATGACGCGCAATGAGTGCGTGATCGAGCTGACGGGCGATGATGCGCATGCAACTGTTGCAGGTGCCGCGCTTGGAGACGGCGACTTTCATCATGACGATACGGTTTTCATTACCCATGATGCGGTAAATTGTGAAAGCCGTCAGGTCTTTAAGAAGGTCCTTCGCAATGGCGCAACGGGTGTTTTCCAAGGTAAGATCCTTGTGAAAGCTGGTGCTCAAAAGACCGATGGTTATCAGATTAGCCAATCGCTTTTGCTGGATGAGGATAGTCAATTCCTCGCTAAGCCAGAGTTGGAAATCTATGCCGATGATGTGGCTTGCTCACACGGGTCCACCTCTGGTGCAATTGATGAGGAGGCGCTTTTCTATCTGCGCTCGCGGGGGGTTCCCGTTGGTGAAGCTACGGATATGCTGACGTTGTCGTTCCTCGCGGAAGCGGTTGAGGAGATCGAAGACGGCGCGCTCGCGGAAGAGATCAACGAGCGCCTCGCGGCTTGGCTGGCGCGACGTCGCGATTGATGTCTGTCACCACTGACATCGTGTCCACCTACAAAGGACCGCGCCGTGTTTTAGCGCGGCTTTTCGCCATGGGTGAACGCGAAGCCTTTGCTTTGATTGTCATTATTGGCGCCTGCATCGTCGCTTTCGTCTCGCGTTGGCCCGGTCTTGCGCGGCAGGCCCATGAAAGTGGTGCAGAGCTTAACGCCTTGCTTGGTGGGGCCTTGATGGGGTGGATCATGGCACCTTTGCTGTTCTACGCAATCGCAGCCATCGCCCATATCCTTGCCATGATCGTCGGTGGAAAGGGCACGTGGTATCGCGCGCGTCTTGCTATGTTCTGGGCGCTACTTGCGGCCAGCCCATTACAATTACTGTGGGGTTTGGTCGAAGGCTTCATTGGCAAAGGACTCGAGTGGCAAATCGTTGGTGTCGTTTGGTTTGCGGTGTTCGTCTGGTTCTGGATCGCAGGCATGTTTGAAGCCGAAAGGGCGGATTGATGTTGAGTGCATTTATAAATCTGATGATCGGCACGCTGTCGCAACCACGTGATGCTGCGGCTGAAATCCTTTCGATCAGACCCAACCGGTCCGTGATGTGGAGCGCTTTGGTGCTCGCCGTACTGCTCAACACGATGGTGTATCAGATCTCGCTTTTTGCTTCACCGCCGCAGGTTGCGCTGCCAGTTATATTTTCCTCGCCAATCATCTTTGCGATCTTGATCGGCTCTGGCTTAGTTTTAAGCATCTATTCAATCACATATGCAGGCCGGTTCATCGGCGGGCGCGCGGTATTGGATGATGTCATGGCCCTGCTGATCTGGCTGCAATTCTTGCGCTTTGCGGTGCAATTGGCGGCCTTTTTGTTGCTGCCGATTATTCCGGGTATTGCGGGTCTTTTGATCCTCTGTGCAACGCTTTACGGAATGTGGTTATTGTTACAATTCGTCGATGTGGCGCATGGGTTTGAAAACCTGTTTACCAGCTTCTGTGCCCTCATTCTATCTGGCCTTGGTATTATGCTAGGCCTTGCGATCTTGCTGTCCTTGCTGGGCGTGCAAAATATGGGACTGACACCTTATGTTTGATGTAGAGACGGTCCGCGCCGATTTTCCAATTCTGTCGCGTGAGGTGAATGGCAAGCCGTTGATCTATCTCGACAGCGGTGCGTCCGCGCAAAAGCCGCAGGTTGTGATCGATGCAATCACGCGCGCTTACGCGGAAGAATACGCCAATGTGCATCGTGGTTTGCACTATCTCAGCAATCTCGCAACGGACAAATATGAAGCCGTGCGCGGAACGATTGCCAAATTCCTGAACGTAGCGGATGCAGAGCAGATCGTGTTCAATTCGGGCACGACCGAGGGGATCAACAGCGTTGCTTACGGCTGGGCTATGCCTAATCTGCAAGCGGGGGATGAAATTATCCTCTCCGTGATGGAGCATCATGCTAACATCGTGCCATGGCATTTTCTGCGAGAACGGCAGGGTGTGGTGATCAAATGGGTGGATGTTGACACCAACGGCGATCTTGATCCACAGGCTGTGATTGATACGATGGGACCGCGCACCAAACTCGTGGCTATCACACATATGTCAAATGTTCTCGGCACTGTGGTAGATGTGAAAACGATCACCGAGGCGGCGCATGAGCGAGGGGTTGCAGTCCTTGTAGATGGCTCGCAAGCGGCGGTCCATATGCCGGTTAACGTTGATGATATTGGCTGTGATTTCTATGCGATTACGGGTCATAAATTGTACGGACCATCTGGTTCTGGCGCGATATTCATGAAGCGCGAACGCATGGCCGAGATGCGTCCCTTTATTGGCGGCGGTGATATGATCCGCGAGGTCAGCAAAGACGCAGTGAGCTATAATGATCCACCGATGATGTTCGAAGCCGGCACGCCCGGAATCGTGCAAACGATCGGTCTTGGCGTTGCACTGGACTATATGATGGGCCTTGGCATGGAGGGGATTGCCGCCCATGAGTTGGATCTGCGAGATTATGCGCAGAACAAACTTCGTGGTCTCAACTGGATCAATGTGCAGGGTAATTCTGCGAGCAAAGGCGCGATCTTCAGCTTCACCATGGAAGGTACCGCGCATGCGCATGATATCTCCACCATTCTCGACAAAAAGGGTGTCGCGGTGCGCGCGGGTCAACATTGTGCAGGTCCGCTGATGGAGTTTTTGGATGAAACTGCGACCTGCCGCGCGTCATTTGCGATGTACAACACGCGCGCAGATGTGGATGCACTTGTCGATGCACTAGAATTGGCGCACGATCTTTTCGGCTAGCGCTATTATTTGACCATGAACCCTCCAGCCATCAGGGATGAGCTGGTTTTTCCATGAAAGATGCCAATGGCCTCTGTGCCGCCAATTTTGCCACGTAACGCGCCAGGAATGTCGCGATATGTCACAGTGCCAGTGAGGTTTTCATCGTCGAATGTGCCATTCACTTTGAGCAGGTCGTTGTCAGATCTTCCACTCAGCGTATTGCCCGCAAAATCCGCTTCAAGCGTGATCGCACCGCTAGCTTTACGCGCAAAGCCTATTAGTCGTCCATTATCAAGATCGATGCCCGCGACACGAGCGGCCTCGTAGGTGCCTGTTAGCGTTGCGCTTCCGCTCGTAGGCAGGGTGGGAACGCGCGTGCCGGGAAGCAAACCTGCGCGCGCGACGAATCCTTCGCCGCCATCGACACCGATTTCATAAGCGTAGCCGTCACCGTCCGAATTCACGTCGGAGCCTATGATTTTGTGGGTCAAGGTTGAACCAACGATCTGTGCAGATGACGATCCCGATGCCACGGCCGTCGCAAAGGCGCTGGTTGTGTAGTCTTCCGCGTCTCTGACACAGCCCGCTGTAGCAATGAGGCAAGCAAAAATTGCAAATTGGGTTGGTCGTGCGAGGTTTTTCATAGATAGCTCCGCTCTTACCGTCGTAATTTGACTAACAGTCTGTCAATTGCAGGTGAGGAATACGTAAACAGGCTTAAGTTCTAAGCTGGAACAAATTAATATTTTCAAAATATTGTTTCAGCAGGTTTGATATAATCGGTACACTTTGTTTCACAGGATTTTAACGTTGCGGGGCAGGGGCGGCAAAGTTATACCGCCCCAAAGACGCACCCATAGCTCAGCTGGATAGAGCGCTGCCCTCCGAAGGCAGAGGCCAGAGGTTCGAATCCTCTTGGGTGCGCCAATTCCCGTCGTTACTATCTTGCGCGAAGTTCCATGTGCGGCACTCCTTCAGAGGTCTTCGCATGTGTCACCCCATCGGCGTTCAGAACCACATTCACCTGTTTTCGAAATGAGCTGAATGCGCTGGATGTCACAACATCAACGGCTTCATTAAACACGACAGTGACATACCAAAAGCCGCTGTTTGAAGCGCGAACCGCTTTGAGCTTTCCTTGGAACATATGCCCAAGGTAAGTGCCGGCCACAGGTTGGCCAACTGACCAGCCGCGCAGGTCGTCGGACTTGGTTGCAGCGCTTAGGGTGTTCCAGTCACGGTATCCCCATTGCCTTGCCACGGCTTCCAGCGCCATGCTTTGTGTGATGGGTGTTTGTTTTTCCGCCATCGCCACACGCAATCGTTTTGCCTGCGCTTTGAGTTGGTCGGAACTGGGCACTGACGTACCATTTTTTATCAGTTTCATTGGTTTAGTCCCATTTGAATTATGGGTCACGGCGTAATGGGGGTGTTCGCATTGCCACCAGCTTGTGACCATAAGTCAAAAGGGGAGATCGATTGTTGTGCTGCATTTACCAAAAGGTCACCCTCGCGAACGGCAGGACACAGCAATCCTTACGCCGACCTAGGTGGGGGTGGAGGATTTGTCTACCCCATCGCGTAACCAAATATAGGATAACAGTGCTGATCCGAAGGCGGGGAGCATGAAAAAGAATGTGCATGCCAAAATATATAGACTGACATGTAGCGGCAGGCTAACTGGCTCGTCAACGTTGCCTGAGCGTTGCAAATAGTGTCTGAATTCCTCAATCGCGGGTTCATCAAGACGTGTAGTCTTGGACGTCTTGTCTCTAGAATCTTGGCTGGATCCGTCGGCAACACTTCGAATTTGAGCGTCGAGAAAGTGCAGCATTTCGTCCAACTCACTTTGGAAGTCATCCATAACAGCGCTGGTTATCGCTTGATCAATCTCACTCCATAGAATTGTGTTTGTCGAAACTGGATCACTGAATTGCGTCACAAGCGTGCGTGCCAGTTTCGCGCTATTGATATGCAGGGGAAGCGTTTTTCCGGGAACAGCGCCAACGGCGAGGCAGACAATTTTTGGTGAAAACTCCGTTGCAGCGCGGTCATAGAGCGCAATGCGCACGTTGGCTAAGTCCAGAAATACAAGATTATCACAATCCCAAGTCACAGACCGTGTGTCAGCGCGCTTTGCGATATTGCTTTGCAAGATTTGATCCGCAATATCCTTAATTTCCAACGTTGCGCTCTCTTTGATCGAGATCGCTGCAAGTGTCGAATTTTGTCCGAATGCCATTGCCACTAAGCCTTTATTGTTGCCTGTGATTGTATCGTAAATGAAAATGGCTGGAATATGACAATGCTTGTTTTTTTGACTATTTACCCGATTAGGATTGTTCCAAAGTGAAAGGCCACTGAACTTACCGAGGCCTCCCTTAGTCATTGAAATAATGTATTAACCGTCTATTTCAGCGCCCATAATTGCGATTGCTTTTTGATAGACGCCAGCCGCATTCCATTGCTTGATAATTTTGAAATTCGTCTGACCTTCCTGAAAGCCGGCACCGGGTTTCCAGCCTTTTTGGCGTAGAAAATTGGCCGTCGATGCAAGTGCGTCCGCTTCCGTGTAGAAATTCACACGTCCGTCGCGGTTCGCATCGATGCCGTATTTCAGTGCGTTGCCTGGTAGGAATTGTGTGTGGCCGAGTTCGCCGTGTTTCGCGCCCTTGGTGCTGCTATCAATAGCGCCTTTGTCGACAAGTTTCAGAGCGCCAATCGCGTGTGGTACGAAGAATGCGGAGCGACGACAGTCATAGGCGAGGGTAGTGATCGCGGACACGATCCTGCTGTCACCCATAAAGCGTCCAAATCCCGTCTCCATGCCGTGAATGGCAATGATCACACCGGCTGGCACGCCGTATTGGCGTTCGAGTGCTTCAAAGAACGATGCGTTCTTGGCCTTACGTTTGCGTCCTTGTGACACAATTGTTGGTGCGCCGCGCACTTTCATGAATTTATCAAGGCTGTACTTGAAGCTTTTTTGATTGCGATCTGCTGCAATCGTTTTTGAGGCATATTGGCTGCTTGCCAAAGCTTGAATGCCGCGTTGACCGACACCTGCGCGTTGTGCTTCTGACGCAAACGCTGCTTTCCACGCATTAAATCCCGAGGATGTGTTGCCGCATGTTGCCGCTTGGGCCGCAACAGTGCTGCTTGTAAAAATGACGGCCGTTACCGCCGCTTTGAATAAATATCCCATAAAACTTTCCCAACCCACGCTTTTAACGGTGCTATGTTACCGCCGCGTGATTTGCGAGCAATGAGAAAAATTCACATGTATTGAACCGCAAGTGCAGTTGCGACCATCACAACAAGCGCAAGGCGACGCAAAAGGCGGATGGAATGATGTTTCCAGCAGAACTTTGCCTTGTGACGTACGGCATGTTTTGCGCTGATCTGTGCAATGCGACTTGCAAACTCTAACTGGCCGCGTTGCCAACCTTCGAACGTGGTTTTATGCGTGGCAGTCGGGAATTGCTTTGCCGCTGTTATGCCAAAGCCAAGGCTTTGACGCGACATAAGGTTGCGCAAGACGCGCTCAATTTCGCGTTGGTCAATTTGATAGGCCGCACCACGTAGCGACATGGAGTTCATAACTGGGCATATATGTCATTGTTACCTCTTTTATTGCTACTCGTGACCTAAGGTTAACGCAGTAATTGGGGCGAGGTTTGTTTCCAAAATGGAATTTTTTGGACGAAATATGATCGATTGTGTCGAGTTTGACCAAATTAGGAATCAAAAAGAGCGCCCCATTGAGACGCTCTCTCTAAGTTTTTAAGTCAGTTTAGCAGGAGTAGTACATGCCATACTCAACAGGGTGTGGCGTATGCTCGTATGTTTCGACTTCTTCCATTTTCAGAGCGACGTAGCCATCGATCTGATCTTGGGTGAAAACATCGCCGGCGAGCAGGTAGTCACTGTTCGCCTGAAGCTCGTCCAAGGCTTCGCGCAAGGAACCACAAACCGTTGGGATGTCCGCAAGCTCTTCCGCTGGCAAGTCATAGAGGTTTTTGTCCATGGCTTCGCCCGGATCGATCTTGTTCTTGATGCCGTCAAGGCCCGCCATCAACAATGCCGAGAAGCACAGGTAAGGGTTAGCGGATGGGTCAGGGAAACGTGCCTCAACGCGCTTTGCTTTCGGGCTTTCTGTCCATGGGATACGAACACAACCAGAGCGGTTACGCGCAGAATACGCGCGCAGAACTGGTGCCTCAAAGCCAGGGATCAAACGCTTGTAGCTATTGGTTGATGGGTTGGTGAACGCGTTCAAAGACTTGGCGTGCTTTAGGATGCCACCGATAAAATACAGCGCTTCCTGAGACAGATCCGCATATTTGTCACCTGCAAACAAAGGCTTGCCATCTTTCCAGATCGACATGTTTACGTGCATACCTGTGCCGTTGTCACCATATATCGGCTTTGGCATGAATGTAGCAGATTTGCCATAAGCGTGCGCCACGTTGTGGATCACATACTTATATTTCTGAAGCTCGTCTGCCTGTTTTGTCAGGCTATCAAAGATAAGACCCAGCTCGTGCTGACAAGATGCAACTTCGTGATGATGCTTGTCGACTTTCATACCGAGGCGCTTCATCGTTGAGAGCATCTCACCACGCAGGTCTTGCGCTTCGTCGATTGGGTTAACAGGGAAGTAACCGCCCTTAAGGCCAGGGCGGTGGCCCATGTTGCCCATCTCGTACTCTGTGTCCGTGTTCCAAGACGCGTCCGTTGCGTCAACTTCGTAGGATACTTTGTTGATTGTATTGGAGAAACGAACATCGTCGAAGAGGAAAAATTCAGCTTCTGGACCCATGTAGGCGACGTCGCCAATACCGGAGGCCTTCAAATACGCTTCCGCTTTTTGCGCTGTGCCGCGTGGATCGCGCTCGTAAGCTTCGCCTGTGTCCGGTTCAACGATGGAGCAGTGGATGCACAAAGTTTTCTCGGCATAGAACGGGTCGAGGTATGTGGATGTCGTGTCTGGCATCAATTTCATGTCGGAATTCTCGATGGATTTCCAACCTGCGATTGAGGATCCGTCAAACATGAAGCCTTCTTCGAGGAAGTCTTCGTCAACGAGATCGCAATCCACAGTCACGTGCTGCACTTTACCGCGCGTGTCGGTAAAGCGGATGTCTACGTAAGCGACATCTTCGTCTTTGATTTGCTTGAGAACGGCTTCAATACTCATGGGCCATCGTCCTTTATAGTTTGATGAGAAGGGTGTTTTTACAGCGCGTCCGAGCCGGATTCACCGGTGCGGATGCGAATGGCTTGCTCAACGGGGCTTACGAAAATTTTGCCATCGCCGATTTTGTCTGTTTTTGCGGCACTCACAATCGCGTCGATCGCGGCGTCCACTTGATCGTCGTCAAGAACAACATCGATTTTCACTTTGGGAAGGAAATCAACGACATACTCCGCGCCACGATACAGTTCAGTGTGGCCTTTTTGACGTCCAAAGCCTTTGACTTCGATGACGCTCAGGCCTTGGACACCAACATCTTGAAGCGCTTCCTTAACTTCGTCGAGTTTGAACGGTTTAATAATCGCTTCAATCTTTTTCATGTGGGATGCTCCAGTGTGTTACGCCTCTGCTAAAACCAGTTACCTTCGGTATGCACAAATGGATTGCCCGCGATCGACAGGAAAAGCAGCATGGCTTTTCGATTTAAGGCCAAGGATTGATCGGATTGCACAAAAATTAGGCGAAATGAAAACTCGCTTGCATATGGTCGAACGTCTAGTTCAAACGCTTCGTCTTTACAGAGGTGTTTGACAGCTCACTTCAAGACCACCTGCATAAATGACGTGAGGCTTGTCGAAAATGAATTCGACAACGTCCATCTCTTGCTGAGGTAAGATTTTCACATATTCGCCATCTTGCATATCTTGCGCGGCAATCAGGGCTTGTTTCGTTCCAAAGATCGCATTAGCGCGCCAATCGCGGATTAACAGTTTGGTGCCGCAAGGCAGCACTACATCTTCGGACGGCCGCTTGTGACCCAATGACCCAGCTTTGATTTGCACCGCATCGCAAGTTACGCCTTTTCGGCGTACGCCAAGCAACACAACCATACCCGCATCACGCGTTATAATGCGATCACCAGGGGCGATATCATGGGCAGGGAGCTCCCCATCCATCGTAAGAATAATTGTGTCTGCGCAAAGACCTGCCTGCGCGGTATTTTGCTGCGCTTTTAGATCTTCCGAGGCCTGCGCCTCGTCCTCGCGCCGGGCCATTTTTGGCTCCATCTGCGATGTCCTAACTCTGCTCTCATGGTCATTTTTGACCTTATTGAAATTAGGGTAGCGGGTAACGGCGGGTGAATCTAGTCTCTTGTGCATTGCTGTCGTATAGCAGCCACATCTTGAGATTTCGTAAAGCTGCATTTTTCCTCTCGCGTTCTGGATATTGCTTTGCTAAGAGGCGCGTAGTGCGGGTGTGGCGGAATTGGTAGACGCACCAGATTTAGGTTCTGGCGCCGCGAGGCGTGGGGGTTCGAGTCCCTTCACCCGCACCATTTTCATATCTCTTCCGAATCTACTTGATCCTATCTGGCTGCGCTCATAGTAAGGCCCAGATTTTGACCGCCGCGGACGCCTCTGCGGCCCCTACGACATGGATAAGGACGACATGCAGGTCACCGAAACACTGAACGAAGGTCTCAAGCGAGGCTACTCCATCACAATCGCGGCAGCAGAGCTGGAAACGAAAGTTAACGAAAAGCTTGAAGAAGCGCGCCCAGAAGTCGAAATGAAAGGTTTCCGTAAGGGCAAAGTCCCGATGCCATTGCTGAAAAAGCAATTCGGCCAGCGTATTCTTGGCGAAGCAATGCAAGAAGCTGTGGACGGCGCGATGTCCGAGCACTTTGAAAAATCCGGCGATCGCCCCGCGCTCCAGCCTGAGGTCACAATGGTTGATGGTGAGACGTGGAAAGAGGGCGACGATGTTAACGTAACAATGTCCTACGAAGCGCTGCCAGAGATCCCTGAAGTTGATCTGAGCAAGATCGAGCTGGAGCGTTTGGTCGCCAAGGCTGACGACGCGTCTGTTGACGAAGCTCTCGCCAACCTTGCGGAAACCGCGCAAGACTTTAACGATCGCAAGAAAGGCTCGAAAGCCAAGGACGGTGATCAGGTCACGATGGACTTCTTGGGCAAAGTTGACGGCGAAGCCTTTGAAGGTGGTGCTGGCGAAGACTTCCCACTTGTGTTGGGGTCCAACCAGTTCATTCCGGGCTTTGAAGAGCAGCTCGTCGGCGTGAAAGCTGAGGAAGTTAAGGACGTCACTGTTACGTTCCCAGACCCTTACCAAGCTGAGCACCTTGCAGGCAAAGAAGCGATTTTCACGTGCACAATCAAAGCCGTGAAAGAACCAGTTGCAGCGGAGGTCAACGATGAGTTGGCGACGAAGTTTGGTGCGGAAGACTTGGCTGCGTTGAAGGTTCAGATCGCTGAGCGTCTTGAAGCGGAATACACAGGTGCTGCGCGCGCGGTGATGAAGCGCGGTTTGCTCGACAAGCTGGATGATGTTGTCTCCTTCGATTTGCCACCATCCTTGGTGACAGCAGAATCCGACCAGATCGCACACCAGCTATGGCATGAAGAGAACCCAGAGGTTGAAGGCCACGATCACCCAACTATCGAGGCGACGGATGAGCACAAGTCATTGGCTGAGCGTCGTGTGCGTTTGGGTCTATTGCTGGCTGAGTTGGGTCAGAAGGCTGAGGTTCAAGTGACCGACGCGGAAATGACGCAAGCGATGATGAACCAAGCACGCCAGTACCCTGGTCAAGAGCGTGAGTTCTTTGAATTCGTTCAACAAAACCAGCAGATGCAGCAGCAAATGCGTGCACCAATCTTTGAAGACAAGGTTGTGGATTACATCGTTGAGTTGGCGCAAGTCACTGATAAGGAGATTAGCAAAGACGATCTTCAAAAGGCTGTTGAGGCGCTTGAAGAAGAGTAAATTGCTCTCGCATTTGAAAACAGAGAACCCCGTCTGAGTTGCAGGCGGGTTTTTTTGTTCGTTTGCGCGAAGTTGCGGCCCTGAATGGTAAAAAGACAAAAAAATGCGGGCCTCGAGCTGTCAATCGAGACCCGCGAAACTGTCTATGGCTGCCAGCTGGGGAGTTTGTGTGAGTGTGGCAACCAGAGTCAGCTTAACTATTTTATTTTTCTATTTCGGAGATTAATTTCAGCGTTGCATGAAGTTCGTCCAAAGTGTCTGCTGATTGCAGTTGTTCGCTGAGGTAGGTCCGAATAGCGTCCGATGCAGCCAAGTCCTTTTTACTGTTGTCACCAAAGCGCACGATCGCTGTTTTTTCATCAAGAAACACATCGCCACGCATATCTGAGCGTTCGCGTAATCGTTCTGTCCGTTCGATGGAGCAGTCCAAAAGACCCGCCATGGCTGTCACTTTACCCATAGGCGTTGCTTTGCCGAGATAGTCATACGGAGCGTTTCCTGAGCGTTTTAAAACGCGGTTCATGAGCGGATCGATCACAGCAACCGCATCCGAGACACCAGCGTCCATCGCATACTCGCAGGCTGCAACCATAATCTCGGATGTCACATAGCTGATCGAGTTACGCGCGCGTGGACTGCCTGTTGCGTTTAATCGGTCTGTATCGACGCAAAGGCGCGTTGCTTCCCAGATAAGCGGACTTCTGGGGGCGGGTTCGCCTTGAAGAATAGAATAGAAGACGTCCGCGAGCATGTTAGGCCCAGTTGTTTGCAAGATCCTCATCGACCCAACAACCTGACCAGACGCATTTAAGCTAACCAATGTGGTTGGGTTTAGAGCATCGAAAACATCCGTTTCCATACCGTTTTCGACATTCACATCCCAACCGAGACGGTCTTGAAAGACGCGTGCGCGTAGCTGATAGCTTTGTCGCAGCAAGCTTTGAAAATGATGAGCGTTAATGCCATCTATCGCAATAATCATAGTTTTGAATCCCCCCAATCCTCATGGAGTTATTAACCATTACATCTCATGGCGCTATTAGGGGAATCCCGTAGCGGAGATGGAAAAAGTGGGCTTAAAGTATGTCATGGGAGCACTTATAGTTGACATTCGTTAGTCAAAGCTGTGCTTATTTTGGTTGGATAAAGCCCATTCCGATTGCACGGCCTACGGCTTGCGGTGTGCTAAGAGCAGAAAGTTTAGAGCGTGCAGACCTTAAGTGAACTTCGACGGTGCGCGAAGAGATTGTTAAAATGACACCAATGTCGATCTGGCTTTTGCCTGCCGCAGTCCATTGCAAAACCTCGCATTCACGCGAAGACAATTGCGGACGTCGCAGCGCGTATCCAAGCGTATCTGATTGCATAACTGTGTCGTGCAAGGATACAGCCGCTGTTTGTAATTCGGTTATAACGTTCTTGCGAAGCTTTTCCCAAGTTCCGAGACTGCAATCGCGGGTGACACTTATTAATCCAACCTCACCATAGGGCCCATGAATTGGGACGCTAAGACCTTGATCTTTAATTTTAAAATCTCGAGCATGTTCAAAAACACGATCGAAATCTCTGTGTTCTCTTAAGCGTTGCCAATCAATGGGCGCTATAGAACGCATCGGGAGATGTAGCGTTGGATCGATGTTCTGAAAGCGTTGCGACGTATAGTGTTCTTTCCACGCATCATCGTAAGTCGTGAAGCCAATCACTTGATCGGAAACCGTATTTACAGCGCAATAGGTCGCATAATCTAATTCCAAATTTTCGCATAGATCGTGAAGGAAGGATGTAAATCCTTCCTCTGTTTTATCTACCGAATCTAGATCAAAAATTTCCACGAACGCGCCTATGTCAATGCTCGCTTCGAGCACTTACATGTTCTCATGTTCAACCTATCAAAGCAATCGTTCTGACCGCGCGCTCAGTAATTATACAGGCTCGGATTCTGTCGTTTTGGCCAAAGTACGCAAAAATGCGAGCACGGCCATCTGCTGTTCCTTGGGAAGTGTTTCAACCAAGGCGAGTATTTCACTGACGCGTGCATCTGATAGCGCATTCATTGGAGCAGTTGCGCGCGCAGACGTTTGAACGTCGGTGCTGTCAGCGGATCCCGCATTGTCCAAGCCTTGAAAAAAATAGGAAATTGGCACGCCTAGCGTTTCTGCCACCATAAGCAGACGCGAAGCGCTGACGCGATTGGCACCTGATTCATATTTTTGAACTTGCTGGAAGCGGACACCAACGGCTTCGGCTAATTTGGTTTGAGAAATTTTCAAGGCGATGCGACGCCCTTTTATTCGCGCACCAATTAAAACATCAATATTCGTCATTCTATTCACCCTTTTTACACAACCCGCGCAGTACTGCAATTGACGCAAGTCCTAATAATGTCATTTGAACTGAAATTACCCAAGGTTGCAAGACGTTGTAGTTAATAGGGTTAAGGCTGTTATTGCTAAAGGTGCTCGAAACAGCGGTATCTTGCCGAAACCACGCACGCAGATTTATGCTAAAATCGTTCAAAAAGGGCCACGAATAGTGTTCGCAGCCCTTCGTTAATTCGTTAACCGATCAAAGCTTACGCTTCGTCCGCTTGCTCTGCATCTGCATCTGCATCTGGTGCAGTAGCAGGTGCGAGATCGTCGTCGTCCATTGCTGCAGACCCGATATCATCGAACAACTCAGCAATTTCGAAGTCTGCCGCAGCTTCTTCTTCTGCGGCAAGTTCCTGAATGGACTTACCAGCGGATTGAAGCTCTGCTTCTTCTGTAGAACGTGCAACGTTCATAATGATTTCAGCGTCAACCTCAGGGTGTAGGCGCACTGTTACGGCGTGAAGACCAAGTTCTTTGATCGGCGCTTGCAAGACAACTTGCTTACGATCGACTGAGAAGCCGCCGTCTGTTGCCGCGTCAGCCGCATCACGTGTTGTAACGGAGCCATAAAGATAGCCGGCATCGGACGCTTGGCGAATCACAACGAACTTCTGACCGTCGAGACGGGACGCCATGTCTTCGGCTTCTTTCTTGCTCTCCAGGTTGTTTGCTTCGAGCTGCGCTTTGCGCGCTTCAAAGCTGGCGATGTTTGCTTGGGACGCAGACAGGCCTTTGCTCTGTGGGAGCAGGAAGTTACGTGCGTAACCTGCTTTAACGTCTACAACGTCGCCCATTTGGCCGAGCTTTGCGACGCGCTCAAGAAGGATAACTTTCATGATCGTTCTCCTTATTTCACAGCGTAGGGCAGAAGCGCGAGGAAGCGGGCGCGCTTGATGGCACGGGCCAACTCACGCTGCTTTTTCGCAGATACTGCGGTGATACGGGACGGCACAATTTTGCCACGCTCGGAGATGTAGCGCTGAAGCAAACGTGTGTCTTTATAGTCGATCTTCGGTGCATTCTCGCCTGAGAATGGGCACACTTTACGACGGCGGAAAAATGGTTTTGCAGCCATGGTTTAGGATCCTTTCTTCAGGTTAAATTAGCGACGCTCACGGCGTTCGCCGCGCTCTTCGCGTTTCTGCATTTGAACGGATGGCAACTCAGCATGATCGTCCATTTTGATCGTCAGAACGCGCATGACATCTTCATGCAAACGCATCAAACGCTCCATCTCCTGCACGGCTGGTGCCGGTGCATCGGAACGCAAGAAGGCATAGTGGCCTTTGCGGTTCTTGTTAATTTTGTAGGCCATCGTTTTGACGCCCCAATACTCGTGATCAACCAGCTTACCGCCGTTGTCCGCGAGGACTGTGCCAAAGTGTTCGATAAGGCCTTCTGCTTGCGTGTTGGACAAGTCCTGACGCGCAATCATGACATGCTCATATAAAGGCATGTGTGCTCCATTCATGTATCGGCGCATTTCAAAGACCAGAACAAAAACGCTTTCCGCGCCCCGGTCACGAGAGACTGCGCAGTGAAAACGTCCTGCGGAAAGCCTGTGTCACTTAACTGGGTTAGGGGGTTCGCGCAAGTGCAATGGATGTTCGGCATGAAACTGTCCAAGGCGCGCCGTATTTCAGGCGCAATAGTTAGCGAGATTTTCTCTAGAGCAGAAACAAAAGGGAAAACCCAATGTCATATATTTCAGCGCATTCAATGTCGAAGCCGATCGCGGCAGCGCGTGAGCAAGATGAGCTAAAACCGATCATTTCGGAGCGCACTGTGCGCCGTTTCTTCGGATTGGTCTTCGGATTTGCTGCTATCGGCCTTTGGTTGGTGCCAAGCGCAGATGAAACAGCAGATGTCGTTTTGTTGAAGTCTGGTTTCACAGCAATTCTTTGCTTTTGCGCCATTATTGCTCTGTTGCCGCGCTTGAAAGACTAACTTCAAAATTATTCGCGACATATGTGTTCATCAACGCACACGAGATGTTGATCATCGTATAGTTGCGCGCGCAACCGGTAAGACTTCTTATATTGGGTATCTTTATATGGAGGCTTACCAATGAAATTAGTTCTATTCGCCGCAGCATTCGCCCTTGCAGGAACCAGCGCCTACGCGGCACCCGAGAAATATATGCTCGATGCGAGCCACAGTCAGATTGTGTTCACTTACAGCCACGTGGGTTTTTCCACGACTTACGGCATGTTTTCCGGCTTTGAAGGCGAGATCATGTTCGATCAAGAAGATCCGGCAGCGTCTAGTGTAACTGTCTCCATGCCCGCGACGTCGATGATTACTGGATGGGAACAACGCTTGGGTCATTTTATGTCACCCGACTTTTTTGATGCATCCGGTGATGAGATTATTTCGTTCACATCTACAAGCATTGAAGTGATGGGCGATAACACTGCTCAAATAACAGGTGATTTGACGATCAATGATGTAACGAAATCTGTCGTGTTGGACGCAAAACTCAACAATGTTGGACCTAACCCAGTAATGGGCGGAAAAGCATGGGCAGGTTTTGATGCAACAGCAACTTTGTTGCGTTCTGATTATGGGTTAGGCCTGTATGCGCCAGCGATCAGCGATGAAGTCGAAGTTATGATTTCTATCGAGGCGGCAAAAGCCGAGTAAGCGTAACCCGTTTAGACATAGAAAAGGCCGCTGCATCTGCTAGCGGCCTTTTTTGTATCTTGCTGGTCAGGCTTTTAGGGCGTTCGCGTTGCAGTAAGCGCAATACCGACATCCACTTTGAACGCGAGCGAGCTTTCATCCGGCATATTGTCTCCGATCTTGAAATCCCTTCGATCTAGCTCAAGTCGACCCTTCATTTGTGCTGTTTCGCCCTCGATGTGTAGATCGAATGGCATACTGACCGGAATTTCCGTGCCGCGAATGCTGAGCGTGCCGTCAGCGGTGTAGCCATCGGCTTGAAACATCAGCTCGGCATAGAATTCGGCAGTTGGGTGCGTGTCGGCATCAAAGAAATCAGGCCCCAATGCTTGTCCTGTGACTGACCCGAGCGTCAGAGATCCAATCGAGATTACAGCGCGCACAGTGCCGTGAGAACCCGGGCTTTCAAGTTCTTTGTACGCTATATCGGCGGTCCAATCTTCAAAACTGCCGCTGACCTGTGACCCGAATTGTGTAATTTCGAGGCTGAGCATACCACTATCAACATGCCAGTCGCTTTGGACCTCTTCCAGAGCTACGCTTTGCGCTGTGTCTGAATGGCTGTTGTGAGTGCCCATGGCCGACCCGACGCCCAAAGCCGCAATCCAAACCACGATCGCCGTCATCAAGGGCGCGAGCTTGCTTGTTGCATGGGGCGTGCCTGCTTCCGTCATGCCAGGCAACATGCGACGCAGCGTGTCATCTTTGTCGACAAAGTGATGTTTCAGCGCACCTGCCACATGTAAGAAGATTGAAAGCGCGAGAACGCGTTCGAATACGATATGCAAACCTGCGGTCAGCGCGGCAAGGCTTTCGCTTTTAGGCACCATGGGTAGGTTTTGTCCGAACGGCCACAAGATGGGTGCAAAGCCTGAGGTTGATGCGTGATGGATCCATCCGCTCAGTGGCACTAATAGGAGTGAGCCGTAGAGGAGCCAGTGCACAAGCTCTGCCAGAAAGCTCTCGGCGCGACGTTCGGGGTGAAGTCCTGAGGGCTTTGGTTGGCTCAACGCCCAAATAATGCGGCCAAGGGCAACGAAAAATGCCGTGACGCCGACGGTTTTGTGCATCGAGAAGAGAAACGCTTTGAATTCAAGCGCTTCACTGGTGTCATAAGCGAGTTTGTTGGCAATGATCCCCAGGGGAATGGCCGTAAAAATCAATAAGACCGTTAGCCAGTGGAAGGTTTTGGTGACCGAGCCATAGCTGCGGGGTGTGTTCGAGGTTGGCATTCCATTGCTCCAAGTAGAAGTGTTCTGCGTGATGACGCGTCAACTGAAGGACTTATTCGTACAGTATCGTGCCTACGTGTTCGCTGCAGTCATTTTCTCAACACAGGGTCTGTGCGCCCATGCAGGCAGACTTGCGATGAACGCGGAGCAGGGGTAGAGCAAAAGAAACGCTTTTGAGGAGACGCGACATGAGCAAAGCCTTTGTATTCCCCGGTCAAGGGGCGCAATCGATTGGAATGGGTAAAGCTTTGGCGGATGCTTATCCTGCAGCGAAAGCGGTCTTTGACGAGGTCGATGAGGCCTTAGGCGAAAAGCTAAGTGCGCTTATTTGGGAAGGCGAGCAGGACACGTTGACGCTAACGCAAAACGCGCAGCCTGCATTGATGGCGACTTCGCTTGCTGCGATGCGCGCACTTGAGGCGGAAGGCTTTGCGATCACAGATGCTTCTTTTGTAGCGGGTCATTCTTTGGGTGAGTATTCCGCATTGGCCGCTACGGGTGCCTTGTCAATTGCCGACACCGCACGTTTGTTGCGCACACGCGGCACAGCCATGCAAGAAGCGGTGCCTGTCGGTGTCGGCGCGATGGCAGCCTTGTTGGGGCTGGATTTTGAAACGGCGCAAGAGGTGGCCAGCGAAGCCGCACAAGGCGATGTGTGTCAGGCTGCGAACGACAATGATCCAAGCCAAGTGGTTGTATCCGGTCATCTTGGTGCTGTTGAACGAGCTTTGGTGATCGCTAAAGAAAAAGGTGCGAAACGTGCGGTTCTATTGCCTGTGAGCGCGCCATTTCATTGTGCTTTGATGGAACCAGCGGCACGCGTTATGGCCGACGCGTTGGGCGCAGTGGAGATCAACACGCCTGCCGTGCCAGTTGTCGCAAATGTGCGCGCTGATGCTGTGAGCGATCCAGCGGCTATTCGCACCTTGCTTGTAGAACAGGTCACTGGTTCCGTACGCTGGCGCGAAAGCGTCGGCTTTATGGCCGCGCAGGGCGTTGATACGATTTGGGAAGTGGGTGCGGGCAAAGCATTGTCCGGCATGATCCGCCGCATCGCACGCGAGATTGCGTGTAGCCCTGTTGGAACACCTGAGGATATCGCAAAGTTGGAGCGCTAAGCGCGCTCTAACCCTTATTCAGCGGCGATTGCTGTGGTATTCACAGGTCTTGCCGGACGCCCCGGGCGCGTAGCTTTTCTGGTAGTCTTGACCGATTGAACGGCTTTGACGGGGGATCCATTGAGGCGCGCTGTACATGAAGCGGGTTTTAGCACACATCTGCGCAATGACAGTGTGATCAGTGGCGGCGCGATTGACGCATTTTTGGGCGGCACCCAACGCATAATGGAAGAGTGTGTTGTTATTAGAGTGGCACGTGGTGCGGACACTGAGGCGCACAAAAGATTTGCCACTGAAATGACCGGTGGTGATGGATATGCGCGCTTTGCGGATGAATTTGCTGGCCGCCATAGCCCTCGGGCGATGACAATCGCTGAGATTGGCGCTATGGGAATCGTGAGTGCGAATGCGGGCAACGTATTGGCTGCGATTAACGGGCTTTCCTTTGCTTGGGGGAGAGCAAAGGAAAGGGTTGTTTACATGTTCGATTTGACGGGAAAATGCGCGCTGGTCACAGGCGCATCTGGTGGCATCGGCGCGGATATAGCGCGGGGTTTGCACGCTGCGGGCGCAATTGTTGGCTTATCTGGCACACGTGTCGCACCGCTTGAGGCGTTGGCCGCGGAGCTTGGTGAGCGCGCGCATATCTTGCCGTGCAATCTATCTGACATGGAAGCCGTTGTGGCACTGCCAAAGCAAGCGATTGAAGCGATGGGCAGCGTCGACATTTTGGTGAACAACGCAGGCATAACGCGCGACAATCTGTTTATGCGGATGTCTGACGAGGAATGGCAGTCCGTGCTGGACGTGAACCTGACGGCGACAATGAAGCTTTGCAAAGGTGTGATGCGCGGCATGATGAAGGCGCGTTGGGGGCGTATTGTGAATGTCTCCTCCATCGTTGGGGCCACGGGCAATCCTGGCCAAGCGAACTACGCAGCGTCCAAAGCGGGCATGATTGCGATGGGTAAATCGCTGGCTTATGAGGTCGCATCGCGCGGGATCACCGTGAACGCGATTGCGCCGGGCTTTATTGAGACCGCGATGACCGACAAGCTTACCGATGATCAAAAGGCCGGAATTCTGGGGCAGGTGCCAGCAGGGCGCATGGGAACACCGAATGAGATTGCTGCGGCCGTGATCTATCTTTCAAGCGTTGAGGCGTCTTATGTGACGGGTGCAACGCTGCATGTGAACGGCGGAATGGCGATGCTTTAACGCGTGACTTGAAGTCAGGCGATTCCGTTTGCCTTATGCGTCGCGTATGTTATAGGCGGCGCATCATTGGCCTTGGGATTGATTTTCCACGGTGTTCCGCATGGAACAAAAGCTGCCCAATCGGGCAATATCAAGTGCCCCTCTGGGGACAGGCACCAAAGGGCAGTATGCCCAAGATATAAGGATTTCGAGATGAGCGACGTTGCAGATCGTGTTAAAAAGATCGTAGTTGAGCACCTTGGTGTGGAAGAAGACAAAGTTGTTGAGGGTGCATCCTTTATCGACGACTTGGGCGCAGACAGCCTCGACACAGTTGAGCTGGTCATGGCGTTCGAAGAAGAGTTCGGCATCGAGATCCCTGATGACGCAGCTGAGAACATCCAGTCCTTCGGCGACGCGGTAAAGTTCATCTCTGAAGCGGCGTAAGCTGGTTTTACGAGATTAGAGTTTAAAAGCGCCCCTTGCGAATAGATCGCGAGGGGCGCTTTTTTTGTTTTGAATAGATCGGCTGGAATTCAAACCTACTCGTCTGTCCACTCACCGATTGGACTGTATTCTACCAAGCACGTATCCCTCAATTCTCTTCGAACATCTTGCAAAATGGAGTGTGCTTTGGCTTCAAATTGTTCAAAGTCTCCTCGCGACCATGGACTCGGTCCAGCAGGATCATTCCAATTCAATGCCTCATCGTGGATTTCGGATAGCTCGCCTAATTTGGCTTTGGTTTCGTTTCGCAATGGTAAGAGACACTCAATCTCTGCATAGCCATATATGGCTTTCGCTGCTTCATTCATGCCCCACAGGCAGCTACCGCCCCATTCAAACATGAGCCGAATTTCATAGAGCGCCATTTGGAACCTCATAGTAGTTGATCGATTTTTTATCGAAAGAAGCCATGGGATTTTAATATCTGCAAAGTCAACGACCGTAACGTCCACACAACTGACTTTATCGTATTTTTCAGAAAGCTCTATTTACTTCAAGGTTTGGTTTTTCTCTTTGAAACGTGACTTAGCCAACTCATCACCCAACCTCTTGCCCCCATCCCCCCAGCACTGGTAAGTGTGCCTATAACAAACACACTCTAAAGAGGGCAGTCTTATGCGCCGAGTAGTTGTCACAGGTCTTGGGTTGGTCACGCCGCTTGCTAGCGGGGTTGAAGAAACGTGGGCTCGTATTTTGCAAGGCACCTCAGGTGCGGGTCCGATCACGCGGTTTGATGCGTCTCGTGTGACCACGAAATATGCCTGTGAAGTGCCTCTTGGCGACGGCACGGACGGCACATTTAATGCCGACGACTGGATGCTGCCGAAAGAACGGCGCAAAGTGGATGATTTCATTCTTTATGGTATTGCAGCGGCTGAGCAAGCGGTTCAGGACGCAGGTTGGACGCCCGAGGATGAAGACAGCAAACTGCGCACAGGTGTGATGATTGGCTCTGGCATTGGTGGTTTGAACTCCATCGCGGAAACAGCGATCTTGATCCATGAGCGCGGTCCACGGCGTGTCTCGCCCTTCTTTATTCCTGGTGCATTGATCAACTTGATTTCTGGTCAGGTCGGCATTCGGTATGGCTTTAAAGGACCAAACCACGCGGTTGTAACAGCTTGTTCGACGGGTGCGCATGCGATTGGGGATGCGGCGCGGCTTATTATGACCTCCGATGCGGATGTTATGATCGCAGGCGGCGCCGAAGCGTCGATTTCCGAGATTGGCATTGCCGGTTTCAACGCCTGCAAGGCGCTCAGCACGAAATGCGAAGACGATCCCACCAAGGCGAGCCGACCCTATGACGCGGATCGCGATGGTTTTGTGATGGGCGAAGGCGCTGGTGTTGTTGTGCTGGAAGAATACGAGCACGCCAAAGCGCGCGGCGCAAAAATTTACGCTGAAGTCATTGGTTATGGCCTGTCAGGTGATGCCTATCACATCACAGCACCCAGCGAGACGGGTGAAGGCGGTGAGCGTTCTATGCGCGCGGCACTTGGCAAGGCGGGGCTTGAGCCGAAAGACATTGATTACATCAACGCGCACGGCACATCGACGATGGCGGATACCATCGAATTGGGCGCGGTTGAGCGGATGTTGGGGGAGCATGCGGGCTCTGTCACGATGTCCTCGACCAAGTCGATGACGGGTCATCTGCTTGGGGCGGCTGGCGCGATTGAAGCGATCTTCTCGATCCTCGCGATCCGCGATCAAGTGGCACCGCCAACGATTAACTTGGATAACCCTGCTGTTGAGACAGCTGTGGATCTTGCACCGAATGCGCCTGTTAAGCGTGAAATCAACGTGGCTTTGAGCAATTCGTTTGGATTTGGCGGCACGAACGCGAGCGTGTTGTTCGGAAAGGTCGACTAATATGTGGCGGCACATTGCGTCTAACGCGGTGACGTTTCTCATCGTGGCGCTTTTTCTGTTGGGCGGCGCTATTCTTTGGGGGCAGGGTCAGTACAAAGACGCTGGTCCTTTGGAGCAAGCGATTTGCCTGAAAGTGGATCGTGGATCGACCATGAGTAGGGTCAGTGATGATCTTGGCGCTCAAGGAGCGGTTTCCAGTCCTGCAGTATTTCGCATCGGTGCGGATTATCAAGATAAGACCGCCAAGTTGAAGGCGGGTAGTTTTCTGGTGCCAGAGAATGCTTCTATGGAAGAGATCGTCAGCATTGTTACGCGAGGTGGGGCGAACTCGTGCGGTACGGAAGTGGTGTACCGTATTGGTGTAACGCGGGCGACCGTGCAAGTGCGTCAGCTTGATCCAAGTACCAATCGTTTTTTGGAAATGGCCAGTTTCAACCCCGTTGAGGATGCGATCCCCGAGGAATATACCCGTGTGCGCGGTGAGACTGACACGCGCTATCGGATCGCTTTGGCGGAAGGGGTGACCAGCTGGCAGGTGATTGAAGAGTTGAAATCAGTTGATTTGTTAAGTGGTGACGTTGCTGAGGTGCCAGCGGAAGGCATGCTTGCGCCGGATAGTTATGAGGTGAGCGTGGACGATACACGCACGGAATTGGTGCAGCGGATGTTGGATGCGCAACAGAAACGCATCGCTGATGTGTGGGCCGAGCGGCGCGAAGATGTACCACTGAAAACACCTGAAGAAATGCTGACGCTAGCCTCTATCATCGAGAAAGAGACGGGGATTGCGGAGGAACGTCGACAAGTGGCCTCTGTGTTTACCAATCGTTTGAACCAAGGGATTAGGTTACAGACCGATCCAACGGTGATTTACGGTGTCACGCGCGGTAAGGGCGTGCTTGGGCGTGGTTTGCGGCGCAGTGAGCTGCGCAAGGAGACGCCTTGGAATACCTATGTGATTGATGGTTTGCCACCGACCCCGATTGCCAATCCAGGATTGGCAAGTTTGCGGGCTGCGGTTGATCCTGACGAGACACCCTTCATCTTCTTTGTGGCCGACGGCACGGGTGGGCATGCATTTGCTGAAACGCTTGCAGAGCATAACGCAAATGTAGCCAAGTGGCGCCAGATCGAAGCAGATCGTGCCGATAACTAACGCGACTGCGGGTGCTTCCCCCGTCTGCGATGCAGACTTATCCGAGGTGTTTCAAGACCAGAGAAGCGGGTAGGTTTGAGAGACTGATTTTAACAATTTGTTAATGATACCGAGCGGTTAGAGTAATGTAACAATCTGGTTTTGCTTGACTTTGCGAACGGCTTCTCCTATAAGTTGTGACATGCTA